>Ga0256405_10003417_pt1 | contig 32753 bp, 30 predicted proteins | sample RumenRJG_02DNA_FD_189096 | JGI IMG/M metagenome (GOLD analysis project Ga0256405, IMG submission 189096) | Bovine rumen microbial communities from Lethbridge, Alberta, Canada - RJG_02 | ecosystem: Host-associated > Mammals > Digestive system > Stomach > Rumen | place: Canada: Alberta...
AGTTAAAGTACATTCTTCCATATCCTTGCTTGTGCTGATACTAACTGGCATAATATATTTTCCAAAATACTGTTCCAGTAATGCATATACTGATTTGGAAACGTTTTTACGACCGTTCCACTGTGTAAAAAACATTCCACCAATCTTCAAATTTGGATTAAAGGATTTTACCGTATTAAACAGGTTCATGATAATTCCAACACCCAGGAGAGACCCACCATCGCATCGAAGTGGAATATATAATTCATCTGCAGCATTTAATCCGTTAATATTAATAATAGAAACAGAAGGGCTTGTGTCGATAATGCAGTAGTCATACTCATCTTTTATCTTCGCTAAATGATTTTGAAGCTTAAACTGTTGTGGGACAACAACCTGTGCTTTCATAGCTTCTTCTGCTTCAGAAAGTGTCAGACAACTTGGGATAATGTCTAAATTTTCATAAGAAGTGTGAACAATGCAATCATGAATGTCTGCGCTATCATCTTTAAAAAGCTTTTCAATTCCTTTCTCTGCAAAATCCTTTTTCCCAAGATAAACACTTTCAAAAATTGAAACAAAATCAATTTCGCTGAACATTACACTGCTATTCATCTGCGGATCGAGGTCAATTAAAAGCACCTTCTTCTTAAATTTTGTTGCCATCATATGTACAATGGTTGTCGTAGATGCTGTCTTGCCTACTCCGCCTTTGTTGTTCAAAAATACTATTGTTTTCATAATCGTGTTCCTTTCTCTTTTAAATCTTATGTAATATGCGACATGTAAAGGCTAAGTCTATTTTCCATTGCCACCATTTTAATATTTTTTTAGACTCATGGCAATAATAAAATGGGCATTAGGTTACATTTCTGTAACCTTATTTTGTTTAAATGACGAAATTAGACTTTTTATCCTTTACAATACACATATTACGCCATATATAAAATCGTCAAAAGATTTTGCAAACTTTTTAAAAAAATTTCAGGTTACACAAGTGTAACCCAGGTACATTTCGCCGACAACATTTTTCATAAATCATGAAAAGATTGCAAGGTTACACTTGTGTAACCTTGCTGTACAAAAGTGCAATGTAAAAAAACAAAAACAAAGATCAAAAATTGCTTCGTTCAAATTTTACAAGGAGACAATGAAGAACTGCAATTGAAAATATTTTAAGGTTACACTTGTGTACCATAAATTTATGAAGAGGGAAATAAAGGTCAATCAGATTGATTATAAATAAATTTAATTGATTCCGTAATCAGAAAGGAAAATTCTCACTCACTTCACATCTAAAACAATACAAACTATCGCTCTTGTATTTGAAAGATATAGCACGAAAGTAGGTACACAAGTGTAACCTTGTCCCATCAGTGATACACTTAGGACAACCGAAGTTGGTCAAGTTATTTTTCGCGCGGTTAAGAATTCATCTCATCACTAAAGCGCGATACTTTTATTTTGTACAAAACGCTTCGAAACATAAGGTTAAACAAGTGTAACCTTAAATTAATCGGCGAGAAGAAACAAACTTGTAAGACAATATTTGATGAAAGCAATTCAGATTCCATCTAAACCAACCTTATTAAGAAACCTTCCCATGTGTTTAAACTTATTTGCATTGTTTAGCGAGTAAAATAAACGATAAAAAACAGGTTACACAAATGTAACCTTAAAGTACATGATGCAAATCGAAGACGAACCTCACAAAAATAATCGCATTTACATCAGGCAGAAGCTCGGAAAAGTAAAGCTGTGGAAACCGAACTGGAGGCAACTACGTTCATGTAGTAAGAAAGTATGGTAAGAAAGAGACGAGAAGAAAAGGAGGAAAAGGGTAGGAAAGCAGCCATCAAAAAAAAGCAAAGATACAACTATTTAAAAATTAAAATACAGACAAATACTTAAAAACACTGAATTTTATAAAATAAAATACCACGTATACCGTGGAAAATAGAAAAATGGCGATTTTCCGTGAAACATTTTGCTTTCAATGGAAATTTGGAAAATAAAATAATTGACATATAGAACCATTGAAGATAAACTGATATTAAGATATTTTAGCCCACGTATACCGTGGTAAAAATGAGAAGTAAAAACGATAAACTGAAACCGTGAAACATTGAAGATAAAATAATGATAACAAAAGGAGAATGACAAATTTATGAAACCAAGAGCCAAAATTATTCCGGATAAACTATTCTTCAAGCTGTGGAAAGCCGCAAATGAAGGGTATGATAAACATAATTACATCAGCAACTTTACCTCATCTACGAGTGTAGATTTCGTTGATTTTAAAAACAAATATGGCATCTACTACGAGGAAGCCACAGAAATGCTTAGTAACATTTATGAAGCTGTCAACATGCCTTTCGATGAACTTATTAAAAAAACGGGAAAGAAGAAGAGCCAGATACGGGATATCTTCTGCATACCACAGAGAACAGTCGAAGACTGGTGTTACGGGAAGGCAAAACCGAACCAGTCAATCAAGCTTATGATCTTAAGGAAGTTTCATCTCCTCCACCTTGGAAAATACATTCATGTACAGTCTGAAATTGAATTTGCGGAGTTAAAGCCACGGGTTTATAAAAAACGCGAGCTTCCTGAAACACGAGAAGATGATATTGAAAATGAAAATTATGTTCAGGAAATTACAGAAGAGGATAAGAAAGAACAAGAATACCTTAACAACCGGACAAATAATCTGACTCCAGTAAAATCCTATCAGGATATGAGTGATGAGGAATTGGAATATATCCTGAATAACATTAAGGGCAGTACAAAGGAACAGGAGGAAAAGATAAGGAATGCTGCGAGGGTTTCCGAGATATTAAGAAATACTGATTACCTGAGCGACATTATAAAAAAACAATAAGAGCAGGGGATTACACCCCTGTTTTTTTTTGCGCTTAAATACCCGACCAAAACAGCATTTCATATTTTTAATGTAGGGGAGATCCCTTCAGATATAAAACCGGTGGTTTCTGCCGTCCGGTTACAAAGAAAAAAAACAGGAAGGAGAGGACAGTAGATGTCCGGCAAAGAAAAATGACAGAAGAAAGATTAAAAAAAAGACAGGTTGAGAACGGAATCCTTGCGAATGCAAAAAATGATCCGGCATGTGTTGCAAACGATGCCTTATTTTCCGGAAAAATTGTCAGTGTCTACAAAAGAGGGGATGAGACAAAATTCATCGTTACGTGTGGACACCCGGGGATGAAAAGAAATGCAGATGGGAAAATTGACAGAAACATTATCACTGTAAAATTCTTCGGCAAAGAGGGGGAGTTTTATGCAGAACGGTTTCAAAAGGATGATTTTGCAACATTTCATGCCGTTGTACAGACGAAGATTATCCGTCGGCATGATGCCAGAATTACAGAAGTATGGGGACTTTCTGTAGAATCAGACAGAAACAAAATCACACCACAGGATGTCAACCGCGTCCACCTTATCGGGAAAATCACATCAGCGGTACAGGATAATGATCTGTGGGCTTCCGTTCTTATAAAGACCCAGATCTGGAAAGAACGCCCGAACATTTTTTCTGAAAACGGTGAGAAAACAGAATCTTTATATCGATCGCTGACAAAAGTCCGTGTGAACGGAGGAAGGGATACGAAGCATATGGCTGAACGTCTTCTTACCAAGGGAACGATCGTTGATATCCAGGGACATATTTATGGGCGCGTTATTGATGATAAACAACTCGGATACAAAAGAAGAGTAATGTCCGTTATTGCGGATGAGATTAATGCTGTGGGAACAATCCAGCCAGCCAATGTGGAAGCAAAGTCTGAGGTATTTAATCCTGAGAATGTCGGTAAAGAGGAAGGATGCGGCGATGGCCCTACAGCTGAGGATGTTTCTGGATATGAGGAGGAATAAAAATGAGCAGTAAAAGAAAGTTCTGTATTAACTGCGGTAAAGATATTCCCGCAGAAGCAGCATACTGTCCGTTCTGCTCTGCAATGCAACTTGATGTTCTTCCAAAACCGGTTCCACAAAATAAAACCGGCGGCATCGAAGAAAGCAATAAACCAGATAATCAGACGGAAGAACCATCGAGAGAAGAAAAAAACCCACCTGAAACTACAACAGGTGAAAACGGGGAAATAGAGCACGTTTATAAGCGGAATCAGACAAGCAGTAAACAGATTGTCCCAAAAACGTTGAGAGTTGCTTACCGCACGGAACGTCAGGAAATGACAGGTTCTGAAAAAGACGAGCTGATGAAAAAGGCCTATACCGATTCCGTAACAGGTTTTGCAAGCCGGGCGAAACTGGACGAACGCATGAGGAATGCATCGCCAAACGACATTATCGTAATCGGTGTATTAAATGTAGTCAATTATAATTCTACCGTAAACGCATACGGAAGAGAGACCGGGGATCAACTTTTAAAAGATGCTGCAGAAATCATCGGAGAGATCTGTCCACGGGAGACTTTCCGGATTGAAGGAGGAGAATTTGTTATTGTGCTGTTTAATCACACGATCAACGATTTGCAGCGCCGGATGGCAGATATCATCAACCTTTTTGGAAACAAAAATTCAAAAGATAAATCGGATTTTTCCCCGGAAATAGTTTATGGAATGACAGAACTGAAACGTGGAGAAGCTTTTGCTATCGGCCTGCGGCGGGCAGAATCAGACGCTTTGGACGACTTGAAAAGTTCCATTGTAAGAAATTCCGGGAAGGCTTCTAAAAATTACGATTACATTGATGATGAACTGGCTGCATCTGCAAAAAAAACGCAGGTCAGAGGAAACGAAAGAAAGACAGCACGGGATGAATACCGGAGTCAGAAGAGATCCTACAACGATGTTTTAGCGAAGCGTATCACGGAAACTGTGATATTAGGAATTATCCTGGTTGCAGTTATTCTTTTAAAAAATCATTTTGGATGTTAAAGAAAAGCCCTGAGATATATTCTCGGGGCTTTTTCTGAGCGAAAATTTTAATCAAATTTCGATTTATTGTAATAGTAGAGGACAATAAGAAGTCCAATAATTGTAAATACTGGCGTAATTACATTCAAAAGCAGCGTCCAGCTGTCGGAAAATACAAATTTTCGGAGAATGGTGGATATAATTTCACCTATAATGAATCCACCGCCTCCACCGAGCGCAACATACTTCAACCAGCTTTTATCAATATCATTCATGAAAAATTTCCTCCTCCTGGATTATTCTCCGTCAAGTTCCATCGTGTCATCCGAAACACGGTCATTAAGGTTACGGACGGAATCCACAAGATTACAGCCTTCAAGGTATTCGTTCGAATACGGGGTTAGCTGCATCGCCTGACAAGGAAATTCAAATTCCTGTTGGCAGCATTCATTATCGCAGATTGTTTTCTGCTTATACGTCTGTGTATGTACATATCCATCAATATAGATAAGGGAGCCCTGTACCAGCTGTTTTTTATCATCGTCTGCAACTTTTCCATAACTGACTACCCACGGATAGTCTGCACGGTCTTCCTGTGTTTCATCATCTGTACTCAAGCGGTCCATTCTGGAACCATAAACCATAAATTTACGGTTTACTGCAATCTGGTAGTTCGCTTTCGTATGTCCGGCGTTGTCATTTGTGTATCTTACACCATCTTCATTACATACACGCCCGATCACATGAGCGATATTAGACATTTCTGCAACATCCGGATCCATCAGAATAGCGGTTGCTGCCGTTTCACCCTCCGGTCTGTTGCGCAAAGTTAAACTTACAGGAGTCAGGTACACCAGTATTGATTCGCGCTCCTGCTTAGTCCCACAATCCGGACATTTTACAATTTTCTTTACATGATGCGTCACGATACAGCATTTTGCTTCAATGATATCATTTACCTTAAACTCGAGCATCTTTTTTGCCAGTCTCGGATCCTTCGTCCGGATCAGCGGTTTATCCCACCGAGGGGAGAAATTCCCGGCAGCGTCATATAATCCGCGCCGGATTGTCGTAAGAAACATGGCTCCTTCTGTAGGTCTGTCTGTATCTTTATTCTTCACGACAAATGGTTCTTTTCGGAGCTGTCCAATTACATAAACATAATTCTCTTTAGCCATGAAACGTAAACCTCTTTTCTTTCTTTATTTTTTGCAGCCTTAAGGCAAAACTTTTGTTTTTCCTTTATCATCAATATGATTTCACGTTTTTACAGCCTTATTTTTAAGAACAGATTTTTATTTCATATTGTAGGTGCAAACAAAAAAATCGCTTCGAAAGGAGAATACACATGATAACATTTTTTAAGATTTTAAGTTTCTGGTTAAGCATTGCTTTCGTAATCGGAGGCATATGCATTTACCGGGTAAAAAAGAGAACAGGAGGAAAACACGGTAAGAGATTCCTCATATGGGGGATCATTATCGGGATGTTTTTGTTCTTTAAGGTATGCTGTGCGTTAAGTACGTACGATATGCATGGTCAGGCGCAGGAAGCATCTGACCTCATCCACTCCGGAAATGTGGATGAGGTATATGTGGACGGGGAGTGGATCAAAGACTTCCCGAAGACAGAAGACCTCTACTCATACGAAAAAGTGGAGGTAATTAACAACAATGTATATCTCACATCGTTCCGGTAGGAGATATAACAGACCAATCAGACTGCATTTGCAGTCTGATTTTTTTTGTCCTTCCCATTAAAAAAAATAAGGCTGAAAAAATCTCATCCCATATTGATGATAAGGAAGATTTGTTCCAGAAGGTACTAATCAACATTGTAACAAACATCACGAAAGAAGAAATGTTAATACCTCGTAAACAACTTCCCATCAATCAAATAACCGGATAAATCCGGAGAAAAGGAAGGACAGAAAAAATATGAAAAATCTGGTAAGAGAGAGGTTTGATCTCGCAAAAAACAAAATGTGTTCTATGAACCAGAAATTGGCAACAGGGCTTGCAACAGCGGCTACAATGTTTGGTGTTCCGGTAAACGTATATGCCGACACTGAATTCAAAGCTGCAACAACACAGGGAGGATCCAACATCGTTAAAAATCTTATAACTGTGGTTGGCAATATTCTAACATGGGCTGGCGTACTCGTTTTGATCGCATCTATTGTAGCTTTCCTGCTTGCATTCCGTAATGAGGATGTAGAAGGAAAACATAAGGCAGGACTCGCTTTTGCAATCGGAGTCGCAATGGTTGGCTTCCCAGCTATTTTTAATACACTCGGAATCATGGGATAACCCCAAAAATGCGACATCATTAAAAAGACCGGAGGAATCCGGTCTTTTTTACCATCAAAAGGAGAGAAATTATGATTGAAGGAATTAAAATCGCTGTCACTTCGTATAAAGACAGCAAAGAAAGTGCGAATTTAGCGGCACAGATTTCTTTCTTTATTGCAAAAGAAAGAAAAAACCAGGTATTTCTGATCGTAAATCCGGAATACGACCTGATCGACAAGATGCGCGGCAGAACAGAGCTGAATGACGTAATGTTCTGTAAAGGAGAACCGGAATTAAATACTGGTCTCGATGACGAGGAAAAAACAAGAATTTACATATATGATCTCGGAAAGACAAATGGACCGATCCCGATGAGTGATCAGTATAAGAAGATCTATATTGTGGTCGATAACAGTGAAATCCAGATGGAACAGGCAAAAGAGAAGATCTCATCTATCACGGATGCTGACACACTGGTCACCGTATTGCTCAAAAATCCAGACAACAACGTGATCAAGGAATATAAGACTGTGGCGAAAGGCGTAATCAAAACAAAGGAAGATGAGTTTCTGAGATGTCCATATGATGTAAAGGAAGATCTTGATACATTTTCCCACAAAGCAGGATTTTGTGTACCGGATCCAAAGAAAATGTACACCTTTGATAAGCTTCCAATCAAAGATAAAGAAGAACCTGTGAAAAATGGGAAAAGCTCATTTTTCGGGAAAAAGAAGGTTAAGACTGAAAAAGATGCAGATGTTTCAAAAAGAGAAACATCTGAAGTTGACGAAAAGCAGATGCCTGAACCAGCGGAAGATCCGACTGAAGCTTCAGATGAGATTTCGGATAATTCTGGCAAAACAGTGGACGCGGCGGAACGGAAGCCTGCAGAAGAGCCAGAGTTAAAGAAAAGCATCTACGGGGATGATGACGACGATGACTATGAAAAAGAAGGAATGAAGGGAAAATTAACCGGATTCGTAAGCGGAATGAAAACAAAAACAGAGAAAGCGATTTCTGCTTCAAAGAAAAAGGCAGACCAGAGAAAGAATGAAAAGGCTGAGAAAAAACAGGAAGAAGCTGAAATCCAGCCGGAGGAACGCACTGCCGGAAAGCCATTGAAAAAGCCACAGAGACAGGAACCAGCTAACCCGGGAAGCAGAAGGAGAGAACCAGATTATGCACGGAAAATCCAGTCCCTGAAAGACAAGAGCCAGTTTATTTACACAATCATCACTCTTGTAAATCTCTGCCTGATCGTCGCCATCTTTATCACCGGGATTAATTTTGTCAATGGATTCCGGGATAAATGCCACACGCCTGTTAAAGCAGAGGAAATTGTGATTTCAAAGGTACCTACGACAAGCGGGATCAGTGGGATCGAGATTAAAAACTACAGCGGCGTTGCAAAAAATAAGAGAGTAGCGGTTATTATCGGGGAAGATACCTTCATCCGCCCGTATACGGAGAGTATGAAAGACCTGAAAAAGAAAACCTCGGTAAAAACGAAGAGGTATGCCGTAACCGTAAGTTTTACGGATGACCCGTTCATCCAGTCGATATTCGGCGAGCTGACGTTCGTCCATCACTCCGCACTTGGAGAATCCATGTTCTCAAATGATGACTATAACGAGATTATCGCGTATGCGAAGAAATATTATACCAAAAAGAAATATGATTTCTTTAAATACAAAGACAAGGACAGCATCCAGCCGGGAACCGCGCCTGTGAGCATGATTCAGGATCTGGAAGAAGATTAATACGACAAAGACAGTGGGACAAAATCTTGCTGTCTTTAATTTTTGAAAAAAAATAAAAAAGTTTGCAAAATCTTTTGACGAAGACCCTCCGCGGCTCAATATGTATTTTAAAGAGTTAAAACTCTTTAAAAAAATAAGAAGGGAGGACTTTCCCATGAATATGAATGGCATGGAATATTTCAACACGTCAAAGGTTTCAGATCGTATTACAAGAGAAGATTTGCCGCTTGTGATTGGCGAGATCGAAAATGAAAATAAATTTGAAGTCGGTGTTGCCAAAAAGTGGTATAAGAGCCACAAGGAAGAAGTGTGTGCTATCGTTGATATCGTAAAAGAGAAAAAGCTTTCATTATCAAACCCGGATGTTACTCAGTTTGATCTTGCAGTTATGGATTCTGTTTACACACTTGCAGTATCAGGAATTATGAGGTTTACACCAGAGGATGTCGCAAGAATTATGTCCGGAAACCTCGAACAAAATCTTACACCTAAAAAAATCAAGGAAGTAAAAGAAAGCATCGAAAAGTTATCTTTCATCAGACTTACTATCGATTACACAGATGAGATGATTGCAAGGGGTGAAGTTAAGCCCGGAAAGCGTACATTCGAGCTGGAAAGCTATATGGTTCCGGTTCGCAAGATTGAAATCAAGTCACGCAATAATCAGACGAAGCTTACTGGATATCAGCTCCTTGAAATGCCGATTCTGTATCAGTATGCAGAAAAAACTCACCAGATTGCAGGAGTTCCACTTGAAATTTTAAACACTCCTTCCATCGGTGATACAAATGATGTGATCGTAATTAAAAGGGCTTTGATCCGTAGAATTGAAGCAATCAAGAATTCACGGAATAGTATAGTAAGTGAATCCATCATTTACGAGAGGGTAGACCACACTACGGGACAGATCACCGGTTTCTTTGCAAAGCTTGGATTCTTCGAGTCAGATAGCAGCAATAAAAAGCAGTGGAATAAAAAGAGGGCGGCTTTGCATAAGACGGTAATTTCTATTCTGGACGACTTTAAAAAAAAGGGCTATATTGCAGGCTATGAATTAGTAAGGGAAGGAGAACACGCTACAGCAAAAATTAATGGGGTGAAAATCATCACTAATTAGTTTTGGTTCACTAACGAAAACTTATTTTAATGTTTTCGCATCAAGAGGAGATAATTTTTAAAGGTTGTCTCCTCTTTTTGGTAAGTTTTTCCACCGATTTTTAGATACGATTTTATAAAAAATGAGAAACTTTTTTGGCAAAACACCAAAAGATTCTCCACTAACTTTTGGGGGAAGCTCCACTAACTTTTGGGGGAAGCTCCACTAACTTTTGGGGGAAGCTCCACTAACTTTTGGGGGAAGCTCCACTAACTTTTGGGGGAAGCCCGCCTCTAAAAAATCGCCCTCCAGCCCAGTAAAATCAACGGCTCCGGGAAAACCGAATTTTCCCTGTAAGTACTGTAAGTACTGTAAGTACCGTAAGTACTGTATGCAAACGTACCTCCGGTACTTCGTACCTGCGGAACGCTTGCGAGGACAATCACAATAATCCACACAGAAGAAAAATAAATCTGGGGTACGGAACTACTGGATACTAGGGTACGAAAAGTTAGAAAAAAAATTGGGGGTAGAAAAAAATTACAGATCCCCAGATTGTGAAGGAAAAGGAATATGACAAAAAATTTAGACAGAAAAGAAAAATTATGCCAGAACGTAAGTTTTATCTCTGAAGACGAAAGTTTCATGAAGGCAATGAACGCTGAGAGGGCTTCGGTAATCAGGACAGGATTTGAAAGTATCGACAACATCCTAGGTGGTGGGCTTACCAACACATTGTACGTGTTAGGTTCTGAAACATCCACAGGAAAAACGGCAATTATGACAACTTTTGCTAAAAATGCAGCAGAACAGGACGTAGATGTCTTCTATTTCGCTCTGGAAATGAACAAAATTGAGCTTTATGCAAGAGGAATTGCTGCAGAATCCTACAAAAACAGCTTAAAAGACAAAAAATGCCATCCATACACCATTGAGGACATTATTTTCCAGAAAATTGACTACTCTAGGTATGAAATCTATGACAAAGCGTATTTCGAGAAGCATAAAACCATCTGTATCATCGATCAGGATGCTGCTGGAAGCATTGGAGGGTATTCTGCACAGGATATTTATGACACGGTAAAAGGCTATGAATTAACCCATCCAGACCGAAGAATCATGGTTGTAGTGGACTATCTCCAGTATTTGAAACCAGAGTGTCCGTCTGCTACGGACAAGCAATCCACAGATGCTGCAACAAGGATTTTGAAGGGATTATCCTCTACAATGCCAGTAATCACAGCATCCAGCTATTCCAGAAAGAACTATGGTGGAGGTTCCAGCACAGAGTCATACAAAGAATCCGGAAACATCGAATACACTGGAGGAGTCCTTATCGGCTGGGACTGGAATGGCTTCACAGACGTTAAGAGCAGGCAGGAACGCAAGGAGACAGAACTGCTCTGCAATGAACGTGGTTACAGGGAAATGACGTTTTCTGTTCTCAAGAATCGAAATGGCAAACGAGGAGCTTATGCAAACCTGCTCTATTATCCAGAATTTGATTACTTCGAGGAAGCCAAAGAAGCTGAGGTAAAAGCCAATACCTCAAGGGACTCAAAATCAAAGAGAAAAAAGGATTTACCAACGAATGAGAAAAAATATACATATGTGCGATAAAGAACAGAGGTATGATTGTGCAAAGTGCCAAATTTAAAAAATTTCCAAAATCCTTTTGACGATTTCCTTTTTGGCTCAATATGTATACCGAAGGCCTAGTTTACAATGTTTTTGACAGCAGACAGGAGGAACTAACTATGTTGGAATGCATCAGACACCGCGCAAAGAGCACAGGGGAAGCGAATACAAAACTTTATGATGAGCAGAATGCTTGCCAGACAGGGAAAACATCAAAGGAATCACCAAAGGCGGAAAAGGAAAAATAAGGTTTCAAAAACAGTATTTCACATTGTTGTTGATGGGGTCGAAGACATTTAACCCCACAGACAGGAGGGAAATCTTTTTGAAGAAAATTTATGTTTTGGATACCAATATCCTGATGCAGAGCCCGAGAGCGTTGTTCGGATTTGCTGACAATGACATTTATCTTCCGACCACGGTAATCCGGGAGCTGGATAAGCACAAGACGGATTCAGGAGAACGTGGATACAACACACGGGAAGTCATCCGGATGCTTGAGGATTTAAGACGCAGCTATGTGGCAGCCCATGCAGCCGGTGAAGAAATTAAGGGTATTGAAATGCCGAATGGCGGAACACTGCATATCGCAGAGAGTGAAATCGATCACCCGGATTTTTTGCCAAGATGTCTCGGACTTTCTTACGACACACCGGATATGAGAATCATCGGTGCCGTATACAAGCTGACCAAGGAAAACAAGGAACCTGTCATTCTGGTCACGAATGATGCAGCAATGAGATTTAACGCATTTGTCTCAACGAAAAACTCAATCACAATCCAGGATTACCGGAATGAGACAATTGAGACAGATGAGCACTATACAGGCAAGACGGAACTTACTGTCAGCCCGTCCGTGATCAACAAGCTGTACAAAGATAAACAGATTGATCTCGAAGAGGTTCTGGAATCCATCATGGAACACGGATTGTACGAAAACGAGTACATGCATTTTGTCGCAAACGATGGCAGTAAACAGTCAGCAGTCGGAATTCTCCGTAATGGGAAAATCAACCTGATCAATGCCGACATTACCACGTATGGCGGAATCAGAGGCAAGAATCTTTCTCAGAAATGTCTGCTCCATGCACTCATGCAGCCGGCAGAAGAAATCCCGCTTGTGATTGCAAAAGGACCAGCTGGAACCGGAAAGACGCTTCTGTCAGTTGCCTGCGGACTCGATGGGACATATGATGACCATACCGGACGCAGATACAACGAGATGCTTCTGACCAGATCTAACGTACAGGCCGACAATGACCTCGGTGCTCTTCCTGGAGATCTGCAGGATAAGATGTCTCCTCTGGTCAGACCGTTTTACGACAACATGGAGCGGATTTTTGCGGGAGAAGACAACGACATTGCTACGGCAAGACAGCAGATTGATTTTGTACGTGCCTGTGGAACCGTCAATATCTGTCCGGTCGGATACGTCAGAGGACGTACACTCGACCACCGGTATCTGATTGTTGATGAGGCGCAGAACCTTACGGTTACACAGGCTCTCACGTTAATCACGCGTGCAGGCTACGGAACCAAGATTGTTCTTTGTGGGGATCCGGATCAGATTGATGCAAAGTACCTCGACAAGAGAAACAATGGTCTTGTGTTTGCAGCGGAGAAAATGAAGGGCAGTAAATATTGCGCACAGATTACGTTTGACCAGGAGGAAGCCGTAAGAAGCGACCTCGCAATGGAAGCTGTTAAACGCATGACAATTTGAGCCTGCGGTGGTCAAATCCACAGCCGGGATATGTGTGCGATTAGTCGCATAAACAAAATCAGACAGGGAAGGAGGATAACATTGAATTCCAGAAAACTACTTACGATGGTTCTGTCGGCAACACTCATTACCGGGGCAGCCGTTTCCGGCATGCCTTTGTATCACGCAGAAACTGTTGGAGGTACGCAAACTGATACAGGGCAGGAAACCACAAGTGATGTTGACATGCCATATTCACAGAATATTTCGAATGTCCTGAGTGAACAGATGGAACTGAAACTGCAGCGTGAAGACTGCGACAGTAACTTTGACACCATGCGATCAACTGCAAACGATCAGATCGCAGTCATGGAGCAAATCAGCAATCATCTGAACACGCAGTATGAAAAATATTCGGATTACGGAAAACTGAAAAAAGCAAAGCGCAGGATGGATAAACAACTCAGCAAAGCAAAGTCACTTTTGATGTCCACCAACGGAGCATATACAACGAATGAGTACAAATACAACATTGAGCTGGCTCCGGATAAGGAGACCGTAAATGATGTAAACTCGTCATTCGAGGAGATATCAAAGCTTTACTACGATGCGCAGGGAAACGACATGACCGTCCAAAAATACAGAGGGTTTTATGATATTGGGGATGAACGCGAAAACATTGTAAAGACGGCCATGGGAGCGATCGGAAAGATTTCTTACCAGTGGGGCGCAAAATCAACATCTGAAGAAATGCCATCACAGCTCGACTGCAGCGGCTTTGTCCAGTGGGTATACCGGGCAGTACAGGGAAAGACAGATGAAACCCTTGCTTCAACAGCATCCATCGGGTCTACGTATGAGCAGATCAGAAAAGATGAGCTGAAACCCGGGGATATCGGAATGAAAAATCCGGAGGGCACATGCTTTAAAGATGCCAGTGGAACTGTTTTCTACTCAGAGGCAGCAGCACGAGCCAGCAATGATGAGTTTAACGAAAAAATTGAAAAAGCAATAGAGCTGCAGAAGACGGACTACGAGGATGCGGTCAAAAAAGAGAATAAGAGCTTCAAGAAGGATCTGAAAGAAATCAAGACTGGGAAATGGAAAGGGATGGAGGAAGAACTGGAATCACAGGCATCCGATAATCCAAAAACCTTAAAATCCGGCGATGATAAAACGGATACCGGCACAGAAGCTGATGAAAGCAGTCTGGATAAAAAGCAGACGAAAACCCTAAAGAAAGCAAAGGCAGACGAAAATCCTGATAAAACCGGCAAAAAAACTTCGAAGAAAACCAAAGGCGAGAAAAAGGATCAGAGAAAATCTGCAGATAAAAAGGCAAAAGTTGATTCAAAAAAAACTGATTCAAAAACATCTGACTCCGAAAAGAAAGCCTCAGAAAAGGAAAATCCGAAAAGCCAAAAATCCGGTGATCTCTCCAAAAGCAAAAAAGGGCAGAAAGTAAAGCAGGAGAAAACAAAGCAGGGGAAACAGAAAAAGACTGCAGACTCCGGCAAGAAAATTTCCAAGAAAGAAAAGATTGTAGAGGACATCGAATTCCGCAAGGAAATTCATGAACGCACTTTAAGGGATCTCAAGAAACAGAAAAAGAAATCCATCGACAAGCTGAAAAAGGAACTTATTGATGACAATACCATTACCCAGCAGATCGGACATGTCGGTATTTATGCCGGGAAAGACAAAGATGGCAATGATACATGGATCCATTGTACCGGAGGAAGCATTGACAATGTTGTCCTGACAACAGAAGACGAATACGATGGGTTCCAGTATTTTTATTCCCCGATCGAGAATAAGCGGAAGAACGTATCAATAGGAAATTTCCTTGATGGAACCAAGGTTGTAAACCTTCCGGAACTGGAAGGCTACAACGGCGGAAAAACTTATGAACCTTATACCGCGATCACAAGCGTAAATTCACGGCAGTATAAGCTGCAACAGGAAGCATATACCAACGAGGCCGGATTCCGGATGATCAACGGAAGATATATGATCGCAACCGGAAGCGGGGTTTCCCACGATATCGGAAGGTACATAGATGTGGTTCTTGAAAATGGAACGGTAATTCCTTGTGTTATCGGAGATGCAAAGGCGGATGCACATACAGATCGGGAATTTCACATTATGACAAAAGATTCTCATTGTGTTAGTGAATTTCTTGTTGACACAACGGTTATGGACCCGGATTTGTTATCAACGGGAAATATGTCGAATTACAAGGAAGAATGGAATAGCAAAGTTGTAAAATTTGTTCTGTATGACAAGATTGTTGGATAATCATTCATCGCGAACTTTTTTTCATTTCATATTCCAGATGTAAACAGTTTTTGGTTCATAGAAAGGAGAATAAAGATATGAACAAAGTGATTCTTATGGGAAGATTAACTAGAGACGCAGAAATTCGTTACTCTCAGGGGGAGAGTTCCAGTGTGATTGCAAGATTTACTCTGGCAGTTGATCGCAGATATCACAAAGATGGTGCAGAGCAGACGGCAGATTTCATTAGTTGTGTTGCGTTTGGTAAGACAGCAGAGTTTATGGAGAAATTTGGACGCAAAGGAACCAAGTTCGCTCTTGAAGGCCGCATCCAGACAGGAAGTTATACAAACAAAGATGGACAGCGCGTTTATACCACAGACGTTGTGGCTGAGAATATGGAATTTGCAGAAAGTAAAAACTCTGGTGGTAACAGCGGGCCTCAGAATGGTAATTCGCAGACAAATGACGATCCATTTGCTGGCGGAGGTGATGGCTTCATGAATATTCCGGACGGAATTGATGAAGAGTTACCGTTCAACTAAGAAAAAGAAGAAGGAGAGCTTTCGGGCTCTTCTTTTTTTTGTACTTTTTGAAAATTTTTAAAAAAAATTTGACGAAACAACAGATGGCGCAATATGTATAATGAAGATAGAAATAAAACGAAGGGAGAGAGTAAGTTATGTTAAAGAATGAAGCACAGGAAGAGATTATTAATACAATAGATGGACAGCTTATTGTTGTTGCTTGTCCGGGATCAGGAAAAACAACAACATTGGTAAGAAGAATAGATCACATGGTAAAAACGGGGATTGATCCAAGGACTATCATTATGATGACATTTTCAAAAGCGGCGGCAAAGGAAATGAAAGAGCGGTATACAAAGCAGTTTCCGGAAAACCCGCAGGGGGTTAATTTCTGTACGATCCATGCATTTTGTCTTGCGATCCTTACCACATTTTTCGGATATGAAAGAGGATGCACCATAAATCCTATGGATGTAAATGATTTCTTCTATGGCATCTTAAAAGGAAACATGGATGTGGCAGATGATATCCCAGGGTTTATCAAAAAACTTCTGCTTGATATCGGATGCGTTAAAAATATGCTGATTGAACCGCAGGATTATACACCAACATGTACAAACGACAAAGATTTTTTTATCCGTCTGTATGAGCAGTATGAAGAATATAAACGCAACTGCGGATTGATTGATTTTGATGACATGCTTGTACTGACGCTCAGAGGTCTGCAGGCAAATCCAAAAGTTGTTCGGTCTCTGCAGGAAAACTACAAATATATTCAGGTAGACGAATATCAGGATACCAATAATGTTCAGTCACAGATTATTTACCTGATCGCAGGGGAAAATGGAAATCTTGCGGTTGTCGGGGACGATGACCAGGGTATTTATGGTTTCCGTGCAGCAACACCGGAAATTATGCTGTCCTTCAAAAAGCAGTATCCGGATGCGGTCCAGATCAACATGAGTACCAATTACCGGTCAAGCTCGAATATCATCAAAGCCGCTGATATGGTAATTAAGAAGAACCACAACCGTTTCAGCAAAGATTTCATTGGTTCAAAAGAAACGGAAGGTAGTGTGTATGTATCTATGTTTCAAACGAAGAGTGAGGAAATTGTAGACATTGCAAAAAAGATTAAAGAAAGGAATAAGCAGGGACAATCTTATAAGGATTTTGCCATTTTGTATCGCAATAACAGTCAGGCAGACCGTATCGCAAATGAACTTGCAAAAGTGGACATTCCATTTGTTTCCACAGAAACAATCAAATTCCGGTATGACAGTTGGATTTTCCGTGACATATCGCATTTTCACCGTCTTGCAGAGGGAGACGATTTTGGATCAAAACAAAAAGAAGCTGAAGTGGTGTATTCCCTTATTAACCGTCCAAGCAGATATGTTCCAAGAACAATGACAGCACATGGGGCGGATTATGCGTACATGAAAGAAGCAGCGGAGAGAAGTCATCTGAAACCGTGGCAGAAAGATAAAATGTACGATAATATTGATGAATTTTTCTCATTCTGTGGGTCTTTAAAGGGTAAAAATCCAAAGGAATCCCTACAGATTATAAGAACTGGACTCCGCTATCAGAAATACCTTTATGATTATGCAGAAAAGCGTATGGAAGATCCAAGGGAATATGTAGACACATATAACTCATTCATGGAAGATGTAGAAAACAATGATATTGATACATGGGAGGAATGGGATTCTTATATCAAAAAGACGAAAAAAGCATTTGAAGAGCATAATAAAAAAAGCTTAAATGCGGATGCGGTTACCCTTTCCACAATGCATAAATCCAAAGGACTAGAGTGGGAAGTTGTATTCCTGCCAAGCTCCAATGACTCCATTATTCCCGGGACGGAAAGAATGGAGAAAGATTTAAAAACAGAAAGCAATGTTTCCGAAAGGCACAGAATGGAAGCAAAGATTAAGACAAGGATAGAGGAAGAGCGCCGACTGTATTACGTGGCGATGACCCGCGCGAAAGAAGAACTGTGGGTTTCTTATAACGGAAGGGCAAAGCAGTCCCGCTACGTGCGTGATTTCGAGAACATGGCGAAAAAGTACATTGACGAGTCAGACACACTAAACAGCAGATTAAAGAAATTGTAAGGAAGAGGAAAGCATTATGATAGCACTGACAGGCAGAATCGAACACATTGAAGAAATAAAAGATGATGGAACCTGCCTGTTTGAATTTGCCACACCGGACGGAAACGCAAAGCGTGCGAAGAACGGGAAAGTGTACGCAAGATTCATTTCCTGCATGTGCTACGAGCAAGCAACGGTAAAGCTTGACGGATACTGGAAGGACATGATGTTTTTCGCACTTCGCATGACACCTGTCTACATGGGGGAAGAGGAGTGTGCCAAACTCCTTGCCACAAACGCAGAAGGTATCGGGATAAAATCGGCAAAGAAAATCGTTGGAAAATACAAGGAAGATCTTTATAAAACCCCGCGCCACAAATTAGAATACATGCTCCATAATGATTTTCCTAAATTTTCCGCAAAAAAAATCGGAAATATCTGCGACGTCCTCGGGGTAGTGGATGAAACGCTGAAAAAGCTGGAAGAGTACCTGCTTCCGTATGGAGTGCCGTATGAAAGCATATTCTACATCTTTAACGAGAACCGGGAGAGATCGCTTTTGTTCCTAAAGCACGATCCGTATGGCATCGGTGGACGCGCGGGAATCCGGTTCGCTGTTCTGGAGAAAATCGCATACGACCTTAAGATCGATGCGTATTCAGATATCCGTGTCCGTGGAATCGTGCATTATGTGTTAAACCTTGGCACAAACAGCGGGCATACATTTATGCCAATGGACGAATTTTATCAGACGGTAAACCGGATTTCAAAATCCTACGCATACAAAAATGAGATCCCGGAGATCATCCTTTCTAATTTGATCTATATGGATAACTATCTGTATATTGATGAAGCAGGAATCACATTCCGGTATCTGTACTCAGATGAGGTGAAAGTAACCAATGAAATTTCCATACTGGACAAAGGAGGGGAACTGCTTGAAGTACCGGATGAGGAAATCAAGGAAATTGAAGAAAATTTTGAAATCCAGTATAGTGATACGCAAAGAAAGGCATTTCCGCTCGTTACCCGCCCGGGTATTTCGATCCTTACCGGAGGTCCCGGCACCGGGAAAACAACAACCGTGCGCGGGCTGATCGAGTGGTACCACCGGAAGAACCCAAACAAGGAGATTGCGTTGTGCGCACAGACCGGGCGTGCGGCAAAGAAACTGTCAGAGTCCACCGGATATCCGGCATCAACGATCTGCATGCTCATTGATTACCGTCCGTTTTCCGGGATGCAGAGCAGTTCCAAGGACAAGAATAACCCAGTGGAAGCAGATCTGATTATCGTGGACGAAAGTTCCATGATCGGCACGCATACATTCGGTCTGTTATTACAGGCAATCAAACCCGGAGCAACCGTTGTGCTTGTCGGGGATGAAGACCAGCTCCCGTCAATCGAGCCGGGAAACATCCTGCATGACCTTATTGCCAGCGGACGTTTCCCTGTATGCAGGCTTGCAGAGAACTTCCGACAGGGAGAGAATACAAGCATTATAAAGAACGCCATCCGGATCAAGAAAGGAGCCGTTCCGGAGAAAGCTGATAACTTCCAGCTGATTCAGGTAAAAAATGACACGGAAGCTTTTGAAAAAATCAAAACCATCCTTACCAAAAGATACGACAGGGAATACCCATTCTATCTGCAGATGATCGAACCATCCTATAAAGGTGCCGCAGGGGTACATGCGATCAACCGCCATATGCGTGAACTGTTAAAGCGCGATGTGACAAGGAAAGTATCAGAAGAAGATAAGATCATCTTTACAAGGACAGACTATAAGCTCGGATATATGAACGGGCAGTTTGGCATCATAAAAGAATTTGCAGAGAGCGGAATAGTTGTATATACCGATAACGAGCGGGTGTTGCTTCCGTATTCAGCCGCCGCGGACATTGAGCCAGCATATTCCTTTACAATCCATAAATCACAGGGTTCGGAAAACCCGGTAATCTTAATCTATCTTCCGGAAAAACCGGCGGTGATGCTGCAGAGGAGCATCATTTACACAGCAGTAACAAGGGCAGAAAAGGAAGTTGTAATTGTATATGAGAATAACGCACTTGAAACAGCCTGTAAAAACAATTCCATGAAGCAGCGCCACACAAGGCTTGCGGATATGCTCACACAGAAGAAGCCGGATATTTAAGCACAAAAAAAAACGGGCACTATGATGGTGTCCGTTTGGCTGCTGCTACGAAATAGCAGCAATTAATTTTGCAGATTTCTCAAGATACTGGGAAATCTGCACGGATGAAGCCTTCTCAACGTTAAGTTGAGGAAGACCGTACTGTGCGGCGAAGTTGGAATACCTTGCCACATTTCTTTTTAAGGCAAGCTCATCAGCTTCCCTGTCTTCACGGTAATTTCCCGTCTTGATATCCTGATACAGTCCGTAGGCTGCATTAAAGGAATCTATTAAAAATCTTCTCATAGTTGCAAATCTCCTTTCGATGCGTAGATGTGTTTACTACCAATATGAAATAAAAAAACTTCGAGAACTTCAAAAATAGCAAAATTCCCTTGACGAAACAGCAAATGGAGCAATATATAAAATAAGAAAGAACAAACAGGGAAAGGAATTTTAAAATATGAGAAAAAGAATATTAATGATCCTTGCGGTTTTTACTGTATCCATTTCCGGATGTGCAGGCACGAAAGATCTGGCAACCACGCTGGAATTTGATACACAGCAAAAAATCCCGGAGTACGGCCAATATTCGGAAAGCAGCCAACCACAGACAGACAGCCCATCCGAAGAAGTGAACAGCGAAGCATCCGGCACCGGGGAGACCACAGATACAGCAAAAAATACAGAAGAAGGTATTCTGGAGTACGATGGAACATCAGCATACGCAGTCGTCAACTCCAACAAACCGTTCTTTACGAAGCGTGATTACACCACAGAACCGTTCGAGACCTATTCCGAACTGGATTCCCTTGGAAGATGCGGCGTTGCTTATGCAAATATCTGCAAAGAGACCATGCCGACCGAAGAACGGGGAGAAATCGGAATGGTTAAGCCAAGCGGCTGGCATACCATCAAATATAATGGTATCGTGGATGGGAACTACCTGTACAACCGGTGTCATCTTGTCGGATACCAGCTTGCAGGGGAGAATGCCAACGAGAAGAACCTGATCACCGGAACCCGCTACCTAAACGTAACCGGCATGCTTCCATTTGAAAACCAGGTGGCGGACTACATTGAAGAGAACCCAGACAACCATGTGCTGTACCGCGTAACGCCGGAATTTGAAGGCAGCAATCTGGTAGCATCCGGTGTACTCATGGAGGCATCATCCGTAGAAGATAAAGGAAAAGGGTTAAGCTTCTGTGTGTACTGCTATAACGTGCAACCGGGGATTCAGATCAACTATGAAACCGGCGAGAGCAGCATAGATGAATCATACAGAGAAACGGAGACACAGGAGGGTAACAAGGAAGAATCCGGGGAAATCCAAAGCAGCAAGGGAAACAAGAAAGAAACCTATATCCTTAACACTAACACAAAGAAATTCCACAAACCGGACTGCAGCAGCGTATCCGGTATGTCAGAAAGCAACCGCAAACAGGTCAAAACAACGCGGTCAGAACTGATTGAAGAAGGGTACGCCCCGTGCAAAAACTGCAACCCGTAAGAAAAAGAAAGAAGGTATCATTATGGCAGCTTACAACAACATTGACGATGTAACAAAAAAGAGATTAGAGAAGAACCATGAAAAAATGCAGGAAATCTATGATGATCCAGTCGTCACGCAGATGCTGGAAGACGCAAGAAGAGAAGAGAAAAGTGATCTGTATATTGTGAAGGCAGAAAAAGAACTTACCGGAGACCCCTTACATGATGCTTTTTACTCGATGATAAAATATAGAGAATCCATCAGGGGATTTATGGAAGCACTGGGAAAAAACAGTTACGCGGATGCTATCACATGGTACAAGCGTTACTGCTGGGTCTCCCCGATGATCGTTACTGCGGGATTTGCGATTCTGAATGAAATGGGAAAAAATCTGGATGACTATATGAGAGATGCAGACTCTTCCGTGCAGGAATACAGCGAAGCAAATGTCACCACCGCGTTAAATGAGGCTGAAAAGATTACGGAAAAAGCTGCAAAGAATACTCCGGAAACTGTTGCATATGCGGCTGCACGCGTATTTGAAAACGATTTTTCACTTTCTAAATATTTCGATGAGAAAATCAATGAGATAATCAAGTAAGACGAGCCAAAGGCAGAAGGTACTCCTGCCTTTTTTTGTCCGCAAAATTACCGTTGCATATTACTGTATGGAGACAAAAACGAAGAAAGGAAGATTTTATATGAAAAAGAAAGCACTTGCCCTTATGCTTGCGGCTATATGTGTCGTTACCATGTGCTCCGGATGCAGCAAAGGGAAAACAGATGATACAGAAGTAAAAACCCCGGATAATGTGCTGCCAACTTATTATTCCGATGAGAGCGAAATTCCATCCGACACTTACTGTATCGCGCATAAAGAGAAAAATAAGAACGGGGATGTGCAGGTCCTGTATTATCCGCTGTACGCAGCAGATTCGACGGCAGGAGATGATTTCGATGATGCAGAAGGATACCGGCCGGAGCGGTATTTCTGGGTAAACTACAATGAGGATGAAGGACTGATCCCTACCATGTATCCGGGAGATAAGCTGATCTTTAAATCATCCACCACAACGCCACTTAAATATTCCATGGAGAAGTTCTTTGATGACGGGTATACCGTCGGTATCGCAGGACTGCAGGAAAACAGCGCAGGCAAATATAACTTCGATACCGGAGACGAAGACTGCCGGACGATGCCGTACTCGAACGCCAAAACGATCGAGAATGTCGGCGACGATGTTGTGATGACATTCAACAAGTACGGAAATATCGAGATCGGAAGCGAAAATGTCACGGATACCGGAACAATCTCCAGTCTGGAAGAAGGAAAAGACTATAAGTTTGATGTCCGTATTGGTACAGAGTCGCACAAGATTACCTTAAAGGCAAACATCCATCTGTTTGTTTCCGCAGAAACATACCAGATGAAGGATTTTGACTACATTACAGACCAGATTGTAAGAATCAATGTTCCGGAATACATGACTACGGGATATTACGAATGCAATGGCGCAGGAGCATTCCGTTACCTGAAGGAAGAGACCGATTACAAGGGTCTGCTGCCGGGCGATTACAACGATACCATTTACGTCTATGATGACAGCGGCAGCTCTATCAAGGGTTCCAAGGACGGACTGGTGCTGGATGATGACGGCTACCTTGTAACCACAAGTGAACAGTACGAAGATGAAAACATGGAAAACCTGGACGAAAACGGGGAGCATGATTATTCGCCGATCGATGGCGATGAGGATATTGACAGCTACTTCCGTGGAGATGGGGCAGACGTGAACAGAGGAACCGGTGAGACGGAAGAGGCAACCGAGAACATCCAGAATACAGAGGATGCCACAGAAACAACAGATGGGAAGACGGATACAAAAGAACCATCCAAAGAAAAAGACGGGAAAACAAAGGAAAAAGATAAGACCAAAACCACAAAAACAGAATAGGGAAAAGTCAGACGGCTTCCGGGGCGAGAGTGTCCCGGAAGTTTTTTTATTTCATATTGAGGATGTAAACATTGAAGCTATTGAAAGGAGGATACAAAATATGAGTAAAAGCCGAATCCTGTATAAGCGTGATAACAGGATTTGTATCCTGACAAAAGTATTGAACGTCATTCCGGGAGAAGGGCGTTCGGAGGACTGGAAAACGGGTCTTCTGGTTTCTACAGGGAGACAGCAGGTAATCTTAAACTGTTGGAATTCCAAAAATCCGGAGAAACCGCAGATGGCAACGAGGGCAAAACAGCTGAAGCCTGGCGATACGATCGTTGCATTGATTATCGCCCAAAACGGGGAATTTTCCTGCATTGCCTATTTGAAAGATGAGGGTTTTCTTTCGATTGATAACAATGGATACCCTATCTTTATTATTTATGGTAACGTAAGGATTGATAACAGTCCGGGTGACAGTTATCGTGTCGCTGTGCCATTGCATTACAGGAACCGAAAAGTGTGGCAGTTCTGCTGCTTTACCGGGAAAGAAAATATCCAGAAGGCGCATGCTGCCGCAGACGGAGCTGAAAAAGTCATCTTTACGGCAGCGGGACGTGAGAAAATCACCTTAAAAAATGGTGATACCGCATACCGTTACAAGGGCTACACGATGTTTCCGGTTGGTGGTTCTGATGTAGAATCCGTGATGATCAGTATTGGACCATACCGGAAATGCCCGACCAGACTGGGTGACCTGTTTAACAACAGCCCGGGACGCAGAAGGGACGTCCTGTACTGGCTCAAATATGTAGATGAAGTATACGAGCCGGCGACAGAAGAAGAGCGGATCCAGAAAAAAGCAATCTCTGCTTATTTGGACAATGTTGCAAATTAAAGAAAGAGAAAAAGAGAGGAAAAGACTGGAGAGATCCGGTCTTTTTTCTTTGCTTCCGCCTGATTCCCATGCGGTGGATTTTTCTCATTTCATATTGAGGATGTAAACAAATGTTCAAATGCGAAGGGAGAAAAATATGAGTAATACAAGAATTTTATATCATGGAACAACCATGGAGAATGCGATCACAATGCTTGGCAGCAACTTTTCATCAATCGTGGACGAAACCGTCTGGAACTGTTCCGATGACGATATGCTTTACATGGCCGAAAAAGACTATGATGGCGAAGAAAACGAAGGCCTCCGTATCGCGGCAGAGGCAGCACAGATAGCGGCTGCATACCTTGGCTCGGAATCGTCTGATCTTGTTATCCTGAAGCTGGAAATACCGGAATTTATGTTCGAGGAAGCATACGTTACAGAGGAGGATTCCTGTGACAACATGTACGGATGCTGGCAGAGTCAACTACTCCTGACGATGTCAGGAGCCTCTCCGTAAGGTGGAATCCCTTATAAAGAAACATGAAATGCACCTATAGGAAAGCTTACCCAGATACAGCAGGTTCGCCTGTTTTCCCACGGGAAAGCAGGTGGAGGCCCGCCAGTTAGAGGACGATTACCATAGTGAGTTGTCAAACTATGGGTTCTTATATTTTTTACACAGTCTCGGGAAGGTAGATCATCTTCCCGAGATTTTTTATGTTGATTGCAGAGTTTTTATCTCTGTTGTGATGTGTGCCGCATTCCGGACATGTCCATTCACGGGTATCCAGATCAAGATGCTCGATGCCTTTCATGACATGTCCACAGTTACTGCACATCTGTGTTGTGCTTTTCGGCGGCACTTTTCCAAAAAGCCTGCCATAAAAATCACACTTGTAGGAGACTTTAGAAAGAAACATCCCCCATGCAACATCTGCGATCGCTTTTGCAAGCTTATGGTTTTTCAGCAGGTTCTTTGTCTTGATATCCTCTGCAAATATATAGTCTTGGCTTTCGACTAAGTGTTTGCTCTGGACATCAAGGTAATCTTCCCTGCGTCTTGCAATTGTGCGGCAGAGCCTTGCCACTTTCAGGCGCTGCTTTTGGTAGTTTTTCGACTCATAGATGGAGCGTCCTTCCTTTATGGCACGTTCTTTCCTCCGGGCAAGTTTCTTTTGTGCCTTGGCGAGCTTTTTCTTTTCCTTTGTGTAAAACTTAGGATTATCGGCTTCCTGCCCGTTGGAATCAGTATAAAGGTTCTTGATGTTTACATCAATGCCGACACCATCCCCGGTGTCCGGGAGTGCTTTGTGGAACGGACATACAGAACCTGCCTGCAGGGAGACATAGTAATCCCCGCAGTTATCCATGGATACCGTAACCGTCCCGATTCTTGTTTCGCAGGTGCGTTTGAAAATCTTCTGCAGCATACCGGGCCCAGCAAACTTTACAGACCCGAGTTTCGGGATCTTGAGATGTCTGTCATCCAGAAGGCGTACGCTGCCTTTATCCATGCGGGTGACCCCTGATGCATACTGGCAGTTTGTCTGGTAGCTTTTGCCATACCATTTCTTATGGAATACAGGCATGGATGTGCCTGGAACCTTCCGGAAGTTCTTCCATGCCGCAAGGTAATTCTGTTTTGCATTGGCAATGGCAAGGGAATCAATCTCCGGATCTTCAAGGAATGGATATGCAGCTTTAAAGTCAGACAGATCCGTGCCGAGTGACTTGAGGTAGTCTATGCGGCTGGCAACAGGCTCGCAGTATATCTGCACTTTCTGTAGGCTGTGCAGTTCACGATCGCGTGCAACCAGACGGTTGTAAATAAAGCGTGTCACTCCGTCATTCTTTGCAATGATCCGTTTCTGGACAGTAGACGGAAATATACGTACTTTTATACCGATCACATATGTCATGTGTTTCATGTTCCGCATGGATTTTCACCTCCTTCAAAAGCAAACTTATGTTTGGGTTAATTATAGCACATATGAACATTGAATTCAACAGACACATATGCTATTTTAAAATAAAAGGAGTGATGCATATGAAAAGAAAACCACGCATTGAAGGTGCCGTTTATGAACGGAATTATGTTTACAACTTCCACTATCGTCTGGTGTGGGTCACGAAGTACAGGAATAAGATTTTTATGACTCCACAGCTTGTGGAAGAAATGAAATCCATCCTTCTGGATATCGCCGGGAAAAGTGACATCAGCATCGAAGAGATCGAAGTTATGGAAGATCATGTCCATATGATGCTAAGTTTCAAGCCAAAGTATTCTGCAACAGATGTAGTAAAAAATCTCAAGGGCCATAGTGCAAAGATCTTTTTCATAAACCACCCGGAGATCAAAGAAGCAAAGATGTGTGACGGGCAACTGTGGTCGCACAGCTATTACATGGGTACCGTTGGGAACATGAGCAAAGAAACTGTGCGCCAGTATATACAGAATCAGTATACAAAATAGAGTACGAATGGCGTATTCATCCCCTGACGCTGTCAGGGGACTTCTGCTTAGATATTTCATTAAACAGAACGATCTGGAAAAATCCTGCTCTCTCGGATGTCAGGCGGAGAAGGAAATCGGTGTTTCTGTCATAGTGCTGCACAACGCGTACAACAGGGAGCTGCGCCCGTTTTACCTTCCGGAGAACGAGCTGTTGAAAGATCTGGATGACCAGATGATTGCCACGGCAGTACATGCAGTCCACACATCAGACATAATGGATAACATTTACGAAGACGTGATTGGTGTCTGGGACAGCGAGGAAGAACTTGGAAAGCATGACTTCCTCCGGAAATACGATCCGGACAAAAAACGATTGTCTGCTTAAAAAGACGATGGAAAAGGAATCAGAAATGGTTCCTTTTTTTTGTGCGTGTTTTGCGGCTGCATACCTGATACCGCGCAAAAACCTTTTCTCATTTCATATTAAAAATGTAAACCAATTTTCATATTGAAAGGAGAAGGAAAACTATGAAAAAAGAACTTAAAAACCTTATCGATACAATCAAAAACAGCGGGGAGGATCTTCGGACAAAATGCGAAGATCTAAATTTCATCGTTGAGCGTATGCAGCACCTTGCAGATTACGTAAATGCTGTAGTCATGATGTCAGTTCAGGTACAGGTTCTGTACGCAAAGGAACTGGATCAGGAAGACCTTGTATACAAGATCCAGGGTATTGACACAAAGCGCAAAATGGCACATGATGTTGCCATAGACGCCTGTGTGCAGATTGACCGGCTGTGTGGAATATACGGCTGCGATCCATTCTGCGGAATCGCAAAGGAACTGGATGCAGAAGGCAGGGTGACCTGGCAGAACCGGCATGAATTTGCGGTATTCATCGGAAAGACGGTCAATCAGATCTTTGAAGGTGAGATTTATATTGACCGTACCGACGAATTCGTAAAAGATGTCACAAAACAGCAGATGAAAGAGCTTGCTGGGAAAATCGAGGAGGAGTAGAAAAATGGAATATAGAAACAAGAGGTGGAAGAACAGACGGCCTTCACAGGAAAGAATCACATTCCAGAAAGTAGGAGACCGCACAATGCCGACCGAACCGCCGATCCGGAGAGTCAGATACTCATCATCATCGTACAATGTCAGTCTGACACTGGACGATGGAACAATAACAGTCTCCGGCAAAGCAAAAGGCGCATACACCCCGTCGATTACGGGGCGTATGCCAAAAGGCGGGGAACTGGAACTGGCATATACGTTCCTTCCACTTGCAGGAGAAGAAGATCTGGATGAGATTGTGGATGGAATTAAAAAAGCTAAACTTACAACAGAGTGGCTTAAGAAAAACATCAGCGATCTCATTGAGGAAGAAAAGCAGACACCCCACGGGAATTAATTTTCCTGATGGGGTGTTTTTTGGCTGGAAAAACAGGGATGCATATTGAAGGTGAAGGGGAAACAGGATCTTTCCCGTAAACCACATAAAGAGAAGGAGAGCGTTTTTTATGAGAAAAGAAGAAAAACAAAACCATTCACGGATGACAAGGAGAATGATAAAAAGAATGTCAGCGGGAACACTGACGGCCATGATCATCTGCACATCCCTTACCGGATGCAGCGTTCCGGAAAAATTTGCGGATAAAATCCCGTTTCTGAAAGAAGAGGAAAGCACGGAGCCGAGATATCTCGTGGATACGGAATATAAGCAGAAAATGGACGAATTTGTCTCCGTAGCGGACGTAACGGTAAAGACAGCATATGGCAATGTTGCCGTGATGACACTGCCAGAGCGCATGCGCCAGTACACCACGGACCATCAGAACAAATCATCCACGTTAAAGGAGTCGGTATATCTTGCAGAGTATTCGGAGAATAAGGAGAATACCGATCCGGTGTATATCGTGCATTTCGCCTACGCAAAGGACATCGGGAACATCGAGAGCCTGTGTGAAGCGATGGTACTTGAAACGGGGGATGTGCCGCAGAGTATCCTTTCAGACAGCGGCAACGCGCTGCATACGCTCTTTGACGCAAAAGAAGAGCCGTGCGACCTGACAGTGCCGTACCTTGATGAAACAACGGAATCTGTGCGGAAGTTCTCCATTACGGAGCGTTCCTCTGCCGTAACGAAGAAGGGGAAAGACAGCAGGTTCTCCACGGTGTACGTGTTCCCTTATAACGGCGGATATATCTTCTGCGAATGCTATGCATTCAAAGACCGCACGATCGACACACCGTTTTATGATGCAACACAGGCGGCAAGAAATGATATCAATGACCGTGTGATTAACCAGGCATTCAAGGAGAGCATTGCACGGGAGAAGAATAAGACGTTCGATGACGGACAGGACATCACGGTGGAAGACAGCGACAGGAAGATGGAATCCCTGATCTCCGAAATCTACCTGACGGTAAAGAACCCGGATAAGGAAGAACAGGAGGAGAAAAAGGATGCCGGCTCTTATATCAACGAGATCGTCAAATACATCCCTGTCTACAAGCCGGAAAATTACCTGTATATCCCGGAATTTAAAAAATTCAATGCCAGCATGCAGGCAAACGGGTACGGATATAAGAAAGAAGAAAAGAAGATTAAGAAAAGCAAGGGCAGGTTTGAGAACTGGTCTTCCTGGAGAAGCAAGGAATATAAGAGTACAAAAGCGGAATGCCTCCAGTTCATAAACACGATGGAGGATGTCAATAAGTACGACATGACAGAAAAAGAATACAATACCCTCGAAAAGAAGAAACTGAAAAGTCAGAAGAAATATTATAACAAGTATGTAAAGAAACTGATGAAGGAATACGGGGAAGATGCAGGATATGAAGTACAGCAGAAGAAAGGACAGAATTTCACGGTTACGATCGGTCTGAATAAGAAAGAAAACCGTATGTGGGCTGCCTATCTGTTTGAGGACTATATTTTTGCTGCAAACGGGGACATCCGCCCTGTCATCCAGTTTATGAACCTGATCCCATACGGAACACTGGAGTTTGACTACAAGGCACTGGATGCAGAAAAACAGGGAATCGAAGAGGAGTAAGAATCTACCCAAAGAGTCCGCGGTCAGACCAATGTCATTAAGTTAAGACTATTTACAGGTCTTGGTTTCCTAAATGACATTGGCGGTCAGGCGGGCTCTTTTTTCATTTCATATTAAAGATGTAAACCATTTTTTAATATCGAAGGGAGAAAAAGAACATGAAAACAATTAAGAGAAAATACAACACTTATGATTTTTCCGAACTTAACGAGTCCGCAAAGGAGCGTGCCCGTCAGTGGTACCTGGATGATGATATGCGATCTTCTGACTGGGAAAACGAGATTGAACAGGATCTTATGACCATGTTCCCAAACTCAGATCTTCATATCCAGTTTTCCTTAAACAGCTGCCAGGGAGACGGCGTCAATATTTACGGAGAGCTTGCACCGGAGGAACTTGCAAAAGTCAAAGACTTTTACGGAGATCTGGCTGTGCTTAAGGATGAACCGTTTGAACTTCCGGAAGAACTCCGTGGAAAATTCCATTTCGAGCTTAAGAAGAACACACGGTATGCATACTGCGTTGCACGCTGCATGGAAGTAGTGCTTGACGGTGATGTGGATGTTTCTGACGAAGAACTTGAAACTTACCGCAAGCATGCAGTATCCGTAATCGAAGCACTCTGTCAGTTTTACGAAAAGCAGGGATACGATTACATGTATACAGCATCTGATGAGGAAATCCAGGCTACATGCGATGCGAACGAATGGAGATTCCTCGAAAACGGGGAATTCTTTATCGAAAAGCCAGAAGATGAGGAAGAGTGCCCGGACGTTTCATTTGGTCTGTATGTCGTCGAGTATGTTCCGACCTCAACGAAGTTTCTGGTAAAAGCATGGAACGAAAAGGATGCGATCGCTCTCGCGATTCCGGCGAATAAGCAGGTAGGAGAGATGGAAGAAGTAGACCTTGAGGATGAAAAAGATTACAAGGCTGTCCCGGCTGACTTTACGGCAATTCGGGAACTCTTCTCGGAGTGTTCCAGAGACTGCAGCTACTGGGGAGGCGATGATAAGGTTGTCATCTTCGACATTTAAGATTTAAGAAGATCCTTCGGGGGTCTTCTTTTTTTCTTTTTTTGTTTCATATTGAAGATGTAAACAAAAACCAATATCGAGAGGAGAAATGACATGAAAAATATGAAAGAAAACAGATACAAAAACCCAGCTATGGAACATTACGAAGTTGACGGGCAGATGAATCTTTCCGAGTGTATGCAGGCAATGCAGATACAACGGAAACTTACAATCCTTAAAGGAGCGCTCATTTTACGGGAAATTCTTGGAGTCAGAGTCAACAGCAAGGAGGAAATAATCCGCATGGGACAAACATACACGGATGCAGAACTTTCCTTCTGGTTTTCCTTTCTTCGGGAAGAGTCCCACAAAGCCGCAGATATAAGGGAAAAAGAAGCAGAAGAGAGAATTCAATGGGAAGTGGACCATGACAGCCCACAGAACTGTATGGAGTCTGGACGGGAATACACCTGTTGTACCAACCACGATTATGGCCCTTTAAATCCGTGGGATGCGCCGGGTATGAGTGTAAGGGATTTCATTTAAGATGAGAAAAAGAACTGTCAGTTGCTGATGGTTCTTTTTTGTGTGCGTGTAAAAAAATTCAGAAATCCTTTGACGATTTTAAATATGGCGCAATATGTGAAGTGTAAGGACAAATTTTGAAAAATAAGGAAGGAGAAAAGCAACATGAGCATCACAATGACAAAATTAATGTTTGCAATCCCGATGGCTTTTTTTGCATTGAGATTAATTGTGCAATATATAGTCGGACATCACGAGGAAGACCCGGAAATGTTACAAAAAGCTCTTAGAAGCATGATTTGTTTTTTCATGACGGCATGTGCAACCACATTTTATAAAGGAAAAGGTGATTTCACCCCTTTTACATTAAATGCAAGAGGAGTGGTTTCGCTCATCATGCTGATTACGACGTTTAAATTCGATTTTATATCGATGTGGGTTGACTGGAAGGAGAAAATGTAATGGGAAACCTCTCAGTAATCGGGAAAGTACATATCAAAGATATCAATGCTCTTAGGGAATGGCATGCATCAGGTGAATTCAAGAAGTGGCATAAAGTAAACTGGTCACCCGAACTTGCTGCTTACCACCATATCAAATGGGAAGATACCGAGCAGATTGCATTTTACCAGATGCAGGACCAGATTCCTGGACTTTCCGAGAGCCTTGACCGGACAGGCTCATGGATGAGTGATCTGCTTGAAATGGCAGGGTATTTGCAGTCCATCGGGCTGTCTCTTAATCTTCTCTATCTGGATGATCAGCATCGGTTTGCAGTAATATCCGGCGCGGACACGGAAAAAGCATATACACTTCCATGCCAGTTTCTTGACATTGAAGAGTATAAGGATTATTCCGACTATACACTAGATCAGATGTGTTCTATCGCAGGAGAAACAGCATCATCTATTATTCCTGCAGGTCAGGGATTTTCTTCCGTCACAGATGTTAAGCAAGACATATACAGTAAGGAAGA
>Ga0256405_10003418_pt1 | contig 32752 bp, 27 predicted proteins | sample RumenRJG_02DNA_FD_189096 | JGI IMG/M metagenome (GOLD analysis project Ga0256405, IMG submission 189096) | Bovine rumen microbial communities from Lethbridge, Alberta, Canada - RJG_02 | ecosystem: Host-associated > Mammals > Digestive system > Stomach > Rumen | place: Canada: Alberta...
TAAATAAGATTAAATATATAAGGAGCATATTTTATGAAGTTTAATCTGACCGTAAGTGTTATGGCTCTTGCTGTATCATTAACCCTTTCAGGCTGTTCAACTGGTGTTTTGGGTGGCAGCAGTGAACCTGAACTTGAAGATGGCGTAAATCCAAAGTTACAGACTGAAGAGGCTTCATTCTTTTCAAAGTCTGGTGCTGGTGCCTGTGCTCTGGGTGCTGCAACCGGTGTACTCGTAGCTCTTTTATCTGGTAAGAAGAAGGCAGGCAACCTTGTGGTTGGTGCAGCCGCAGGTTGTGCTGTAGCCATGGCTGGCAACTATGCTCTTGATAAGTACAGAGAGAATTACGGTACTCAGGAAGAGCAGCTTGATGCTATTTTAGCTGACGTAACAGCAAACAATAAGAAGACTGAATCCATGCTTAAGAATAACAAAGAAGTTATGGAAGCAGATCTTGCTGAGGCAAAGCAGATTGAAAAAGATATCAAAGCCGGAAAAGCTCAGTCTCAGGCTCTTGCTGCCAAGGCCGAAGAGATGGACAAGAACATTGCATACGTTAAGAAAAACCTTGCAGCTGCAAATGATAATATGAATGCCTTAATCGAGTCCAGAAACGGTATTGCTTCAGGTAAGGGGGGCAAAGCAGCTGCGAGCTACAAGGATGCTCAAGCCAAGTTAAATGATCTTGATGCTCAGATCAAAATCTCTAGGAATAATATTGATTCTCTGACTGCAGATCTTAACAACTATACCAGCAGTGCTGCTTTATACAGAGAAAAAGCAGCCAAGTATGCTTTAAACGGCAAATAATTTATAAGGTGGTTTTATGAAAATCTCATTTAAGATTGTTGCAGCATTGGTTACAGCCGTCTTTTTGACAGGATGTACCATGACTCCTGAAGAGTGTGATCCTCGACATGATGTCAATGTGTTTAACAAGTTAGGCTGTGCAGTTTCTGGCTCATACAGCAAACGTGTTGAAATGAAAAAAGAAAAAGTAGATGAGGCTATTGCTCAGAGAAAGGCTCTGGCAGCAAAGATGCAGGAAATCGAAAACAATCGAGCTGAACTTATTAAGAACAGAGGCGAAAGAATCAGGGTTCTTGATGACTACAAGGCAAGGCTTGCTGATTTAAGAGCAGAGCTTGAAAAAAAGAATCAGCTGAATGCTTCTTTAAAGCAGAAGCTTGATGAGCTCGAAAAGAAGGCTGAGGCTGCAAAAGATCCTGACAACAGCAAGTCAACCATGGAAAAGAATCAGCTTTTAAATGAACTGCAGCAGGAAGAGGATGAGCTTTTAGATGCATTCTCAGATGCCGACCTTGATTAAAGGCTGAATGCAAAAGAATACAAAAGGTTCTGATACTGACTGTACAGAACCTTTTTTTATACGTGTCCGGGAATATGAACGAAAGCCTGATCATTGTGTAGATCAGGCTTAATATTGTTATGGTAAGTTTACAGAATTTAAAAGAGCTTATCTGGTTCCGAAAATTCTGTCACCGGCATCGCCAAGACCAGGACATATATAGGCCTTTTCATTAAGCTCCATATCAAGCTGGCCTGCATAAATCTGTACGTCAGGATGAGCTGTGTGCAGTTTTTCAAGACCTTCAGGAGCAGCAATAATACATAAGAACTTGATTTCTTTCAGGCATTGACCAATATCTGACATATAAAACGTTTCTATTTAATAAATTTAATAAGCTTAACTTTGTTTTTTTTAAATAGATAAAAATAGATTTTAGTGGTGCATAAGATACGGCTAATTAACCACATTAGTGCGTTTTTTGTCTTTTTTTGGGGCAGATAGAAATCTCTTCTGAATCATGCTGTATTTTGGTGAAAAGCTGCACTATTTTTATGAATTAAATGTGCAATATGCACTAAATTTAAAACTTGAACAAAATTCAGATAATTATTTTGCTTTGCTCTCCAAAGAAACCTTTGTTAATTAACTGATTGAAAAACCGCAAATTTTTATTCACAAATCAGCTGGATGACTTAATATTCTGTTCTTTATTGAGAATTGACGTTCATTCTTAAGCTCATATATCTTAATTTTAACGATTAAATAATTCGTTTTATATTGGTACTCATCAGGAGATTTACTATGAAGTTTAAGAATGTTGCAAAGATTTCTTTTGCTCTTGCCTTGTCTTTAGGTACAGGGCTTGCTCATGCTGAAGATACAATTAAGATTGGTGTTCTTCATTCTTTATCAGGTACTATGGCAATTTCAGAAACCACATTGAAAGATACTGTACTGATGCTTGTTGATGAGCAGAATAAAAAGGGCGGTGTCTTAGGTAAGAAACTTGAAGCAGTAGTAGTTGATCCTGCATCAGACTGGCCATTATTTGCTGAAAAAGCAAGAGAACTGGTGCAGAAAGAGAAAGTTAGCGCAATTTTTGGCTGCTGGACATCAGTTTCTCGTAAGTCCGTTCTTCCTGTTGTAGAAGAACTCAACAGCATCTTATTCTATCCGGTGCAGTATGAAGGTGAAGAAAGCTCAAAGAACGTGTTTTACACCGGTGCTGCTCCTAATCAGCAGGCCATTCCAGCTGTTGATTATCTGTTAAAACAGGGTGTAAAGCGCTGGGCCTTAGTCGGCACCGACTATGTATATCCTCGCACAGCTAATAAGATTTTAGAAGCTTATTTAAAGAGCAAAGGTTTTACTGATGAGGATATTTATATCAGCTATACACCTTTTGGTCATTCAGACTGGCAGTCAATTGTATCCGATATCAAAAAGTTCGGTACCGCAGGCAAGAAAGCTGCTGTAGTATCAACTATCAATGGTGATGCTAACGTTCCATTCTATAAAGAGCTGGCAAACCAGGGTGTAAGTGCAAAGGATATTCCTGTAGTCGCTTTCTCTGTTGGTGAAGAGGAATTAACCGGTATTGATACAAAGCCTTTAGTTGGTCACCTTGCCGCATGGAACTACTTTGAGTCTGTTGACTGCGAAGCAAATGAGGAGTTCATTGAGGCTTGGCACAAATATACTGGCAATGAGAACCGTGTAACAAATGACCCTATGGAAGCAACATATATTGGCTTTAATATGTGGGTCAAAGCTGTAGAAAAAGCTGGAACTACTGATTCAGACGCCGTTCAGGATGCTTTAATTGGTGTTGCAGTGCCTAATCTCTCTGGCGGTACAGCAACCATGATGCCAAATCATCACATCACAAAGCCAGTCTTAATTGGCGAAATTCAGGATGACGGCCAGTTTGAAGTTGTTGATTCAACTCCAACTACTGTAGTTGCTGATGAGTGGTCAGATTATCTGGATGGTTCAAAAGATCTGATTGCTGACTGGAGAGCTCCTTTGAAGTGTGGCAACTTCAATGTCAAGACAGGAAAGTGTGGCGGCAGCGGTAAATAATAAATAAGTAAATGCCTCTGTCCAAACTAAAACGGGCAGAGGCTTTTTTTATGAATACGGGAACAATTATGATTAGATCTGCACTCAAACGTATTCTGTACCTTGGCTTTGCATTGTTAGTTCTGATGCACTCATCAATTGCCTGTGCATTAAGCGATGAAGAGGCTTTAAAGGTACTTGCTGATAAAAACAGTTCATTTAATGATAAATCTATAGCTGTAGATGCTTTTTCTGCTTCTGACAAGGCTTATGTTAACAAGCTGCTTAAGGGGTTAGAAAAAGGAAAGCTTTATTATGATAAAAAGACTTCTGAATTTTATATTGAAACTAACAACAAAAGCTTTATCAGCTTAATGTCAAACAGCAGGTTCTCTGGAAAAAAGCGTGACCTAAAAAAGGTATCAATCAATAATGCGTTAAGAGAGAAACTGTCCTTAATCATTTCGATTCGAGATCTTGAAAATCCTGTGATCTCTGTGGATGACAGAACACAAAAGGCGCTGTCTTTAGTCGGAAAAGTACCTAGTGCTCAAACTGAAACATTTGCTGTAATGCGAGACAAGGCTGTAGGTGAGAATGACGATTTTGCTCAGGCCTTAAACTTTGTAATTGCAACTGCAGATTTAAACAGCCCTGATCCAAAAATCAGAAATGGAGCAATGAGAATCCTTGAGGATTTTTCTTCTCCTGTTCTTATCGATAAATTCAAAAGCATTGCAGAAAATGACAGTGATATTTCAAATCGCGCCTACGCAAGAAAGAGAGTGGCAGATCTTGAAGGTTCTCAAAAAATAAATACCTGTATTGAGACAGTGTATTTTGGTTTATCTTTAGGTTCTGTTCTGGTTCTGGCCGCAATTGGTCTTTCTGTAACTTTCGGTGTTATGGGTGTAATTAACATGGCTCATGGCGAGCTTATGATGATAGGCGCTTATACCACGTTCGTAATTCAGCAGCTTTTACCTTCATATCCTGGAGTTGCACTGCTGATTTCAATTCCAGTTGCCTTTGCTGTTTCAGGTTTTGTAGGAATTTTAATTGAACGCGGTGTAATAAGATATCTTTACGGCCGTCCTTTAGAAACGCTTCTTGCTACATTTGGTATTTCTCTTCTGCTGCAGCAGGCTGTCAGATCCGTATTTACTGCTTTAAACAAGAACGTTGTTATCCCAGACTTTATGGCCGGATCATTTAAGGTTAATGAGTTTCTTGTCCTTACATATAACCGTCTGTATATCATTGTTTTCTGTCTGGCTGTATTTTTTTCACTGCGTTATTTCCTGCAGCATTCAACTCTAGGAATTCAGGTTCGAGCTGTATCTCAGAATCGCGCTATGGCAAGAAATATGGGTGTTCACTCAGACAGAGTAAATGCTTTGACTTTTGCTTTGGGATCTGGAATTGCAGGTCTTGCTGGTGTTGCTTTATCTCAGCTTACAAATGTTGGTCCTAACCTTGGTCAGAACTATATTGTAGACAGCTTCCTTGTAGTTGTATTTGGCGGCGCTGGCAATATTTGGGGCACAATGGTTGCTGGTATGACTCTTGGTATTGCCAATAAGATCATAGAACCAATTTACGGTGCAATGCTAGCAAAGATTATTATTCTTGTTTGTGTAATTCTCTTTATTCAGAAACGTCCGCGCGGTTTATTCCCTCAGCGTGGCAGATCAGTGGAGGGTTAAGCGATGAAAGATTTAATTAGGGATTTGTCAAAAGATAAAAGAGGTTTTTCCGTATTAGGTTTTGTATGGTTTTTTGTGCTTCTCATTCTGATCGGAAACGTATTCTTTAGCGATGGAAGTCTATTTTATGTGGGATCCAATACAGTTACTCTGTTCGGAAAATATCTCTGCTATGCCTTGCTTGCTGTATCTCTGGATTTGATCTGGGGCTATCTTGGAATTTTATCTTTAGGTCATGCTGCATTCTTTGCTTTAGGCGGCTATGTAATGGGTATGTACCTGATGCGCCAGATTGGTACTCGAGGTGTATACGGTAATGCTGAACTTCCTGATTTTATGGTGTTTTTAAACTGGCATGAACTGCCTTGGTACTGGTATGGCGTAGGTCATTTCCCTGTTGCTCTGATATTGATTATGCTGGTTCCAGCTGTCTTGGCCTTTATCTTCGGATTTTTAGCTTTCAAGTCAAGAGTTGGTGGTGTATATCTTTCTATCATCACTCAGTCCCTTACTTTTGCTCTGGCTCTTGCCTTTTACAGAAATGAGACTGGTTTTGGAGGTAACAACGGTTTAACCGATTTTAAGGATATTCTCGGTTTTTCAATTACCTCTGATGCTACTCGTGACGTTCTGCTATTTACTACAGCAGTTGCGTTAACTTTAGGATATATCCTCTGTCGCGTTATTGTAAACTCAAGACTTGGAAGAGTAGTTGTGGCAATCCGTGATGCAGAAATGCGCACCAGATTCATTGGTTATCACGTCGAATACTTCAAGTTGTTCATCTTTGTTTTCGGAGCCGTTTTAGCTGGTATTGCAGGTGCTTTGTATGTGCCTCAGGTAGGTATTATCAATCCAGGTGAATTTAACCCAATTAACTCTATTGAGCTTGTAATTTGGGTTGCCGTAGGCGGAAGGGCATCTTTATATGGAGCAGTTATAGGCGCTATCCTTGTTAACTATGCAAAGACCGTTTTTACAGGCGTATTTCCAGACGAGTGGCTGTATGCTCTAGGCTTGCTCTTTGTTCTTGTAACAATCTTTTTACCTCGAGGCGTTATCGGCCTTGCAGAGGTTGTTAAGAGTAAAAAAGCTCTTGCCGGGACAAAAGACAGTGAAGAGAAAAAAGTGGAGGCTTAAATGAACAGAGATTCAATCGGTAGCTTTGCAGGTAAGTTTTTACCAGCTTCTCTTTCAAGACTTAAGAAGCATTCAACTTCGGAATCAGCCCCAGATATCAGCAACGGCATGATTCTATATCTTGAAGGTCTGAACAAGAGCTTTGATGGTTTTAAGGCTATTAACGATCTTAATTTATATATTCAGGAAGGTGAACTGCGCTGCATCATAGGTCCTAATGGTGCGGGTAAATCAACAATGATGGACATTATTACAGGAAAGACCCGTCCCGACAGTGGTACAGCCTATTTTGGCAGATCTATGAATCTGCTTGAAATGGATGAACCTGCTATTGCACAGGCTGGTATTGGCAGAAAGTTTCAGAAGCCAACTGTTTTTGAGAACTTGAGTGTAGATGAAAATTTAGAGCTTGCAATGGCTGGACCAAAGCGTATCTGGTCTACTTTCTCTGGAAGATTCAATTCAGAGCAGACTGATATGAGAAATGAGGTTCTTAAGCTTACAGGTCTGACAGAATTAAGATCAAGACCTGGAAAGGTGCTTTCCCATGGTCAGAAGCAGTGGCTTGAAATAGCTATGCTGCTGATGCAAAAGCCAAAACTGTTGCTGGTGGATGAACCTGTAACAGGTATGACCCGTCAGGAAATGGAGAAAACAGGCGAGCTTTTAGACTCATTGGCTGGTACACACACCGTCATTGTTGTAGAACATGACATGGATTTTGTTCGCTCAATTGCCAAAAAGGTAACAGTGCTTCATCAGGGGCATGTTTTATCTGAGGGTACTATGGATCAGGTTCAGTCTGACCCTAAGGTTGTTGAAGTTTATCTGGGGACAAATGAATAATGCTTAAGATTGCAGGATTAAATCAGTTCTATGGTCAGACCCATACACTGTGGGATGTGTCCTTAGAAGTAAAAAAAGGTGAATGTCTTTGTGTAATGGGAAGAAACGGTGTTGGTAAAACTACACTTATGGATACCATTATGGGACAGCACAAGATTGAAAGTGGTTCGATTGTTTTTGATGGAAAGGATATTACCAACCTCTCCGTTGAGGATAGAGCAGCTTTGGGTATTGGCTATGTTCCTCAGGGGCGACAGATCTTTCCCTTGCTTACAGTAGAAGAAAATCTGAAGATTGGTCTTAAGGCTCGCCATGACGGGTTAAAGACTATACCAAAAGCAGTATATGATATGTTTCCTGTGCTTTATGATATGAAGAATCGACAGGGCGGAGATTTGTCTGGTGGTCAGCAGCAGCAGTTGGCAATTGGAAGAGCACTGGTCATTGATCCTAAGCTGATTATTTTTGATGAGCCAACAGAGGGTATTCAGCCAAATATTGTCAGCGATATTGCTTCAATTATGCGCAAGCTTAATAAGGAAATTGGACTTACAGTACTTCTTGTTGAGCAGAAGCTTCCTTTTGCAAGAAAGATGGGTGACAGATTTTTTATCATTGACAGAGGAACTGGCGCAGCCAGTGGCTGCATGTCAGATTTAGGAGAAGATTTAATTAAGAAATATCTCACTGTATAAGTGCGTGAACGCTGTTTCCTGTAGAGGAATTCTTTCACAATTTATTTATTGAAATGCATGCGTTCTGAACTGATATTTTCTCGAATCATAAACACTTGCTTTTGTGACTATCAGACAGCAAGAGTAGAAATTATGGGGCATCGAAGCCCCATATATTTTTTTTCTAACGATTGAGTAACTTAAACTTTATGCTTTAAGCAAAGATTAACACAATTAATATTAATGGTATGTATACTGCAGCTACATATTTTGTGCCGTAAGTCATGATGGGATTCTTATCCATGTCAATGCATTCAAAATGATCTGCTATCATATACCACTCAGAGATGGTTTCTCCGCAGGCATCTTTGAAAAAGCCTGTTACAAGAATTGGAACCAGGATGGCTGCACCGAACATGGCGAACATATGCTGAACACCTAAGATCAGCATACGCATCTTACCTAAGGTGCGAGCATCATAGATGGCACTTTCGTATTTGTTGATTTTTGACATGGAATATCCATGATAAATAAGAATGTCTTAATTCTACTATGATTGAAGATCCTGCAATTATTTTTTTATCCGCAATGGCAGATTGTTTTTTTACGATTATTTATGCTCTGCGTGCAAGGTGAATTAATCGTGATTCTTCAGTCATAGGATTACTTAAAGATGATAGTATAGTTTTTAATTATTGTAATTAAGTATCTAATATATAATATAAATATTTATTAAAGTAGACATAGTATAATTATTTTTATATTATACGGTTTTAAATGTGTATAATTTCTTGCGTGATTTTAAAAAAAGGCTTTTACTATGAATAAGAAGATTATTGCTTCAGTATGTGGAGCTGCTGTTTTAGCTACAGCAGTTTATTTTGGTGGCGTATATGTTACCGGTATCAGAATTAACGAAGCGCTAAACTCAATTGAAAAGTCAATTCATGATGAAGAAGATCTCAAAAATGCTATTTCAGATCTTAATGCAAAATACACCAGAGTGTCAGAAGGTTTCTTTTCTAACGAAGGCAGAATTGATTTTGAATTAGGCAAGTTAAAATCTTCTGTTCCTGTAACCATTTCAAAAGGCTTTTTAAATGCTGAGGCATCTGCAGATTTAAGTGATGCTCTAAAGATCCTGTCTCATGACGCAAAGCTTAAGGTATCAGAAGACTCAATCAAAGGCAATGTAGAGATTTATTACAACGCCCTTAGCAGAAATCTTGATGTTGAAAGTCAAATCAAGGCTGATTATTTAAATGTGGATAATGCTTCATTCTCATTAAATTCATACCTTAATTTAAACTCAAGTGAAGATCTTGAGATAAAGGTTAATGCCACTGATGTTTATGACGCTCAGGGAAATTATGTAAAGAATGTCGATGGCAGAGCTCTGCTTGAGAAAAAGCATGATACCTATGTCTTTACCTATGGCAAGCTAGCTCTTGATGACATTATGTTAAGCAGAGTTGGTGCTAAACACTTTGAGTATGAGTCAGCAGCTCAGAACGTAACTGCAGATGGCGACTTTGATATTTCCTTAAAGTTAAAAGGTGATAACCTTGTAGATGTCATCTATGACTATGACATATCGCTGCTGCTTTCAAAGTTCAACTTTAAGGATGTTGTTGAATACTACAAGAAATCTAAAGAGAGCACTCGAGTAGATACTGAAGAGTTTTTAAGTAAATTCTCATTACTGAATATTGAAAAGCTCAATCTGCGCGTATCAAGTCTGTATGGTAGCTTCATCGGTACAAGAGATCTTGGCAAACACAATTTAAGAGGTACAGGCTCATTTACCTTTGATATCAGACAAATGCCTGAATCCATTAAAGGTGAACTTAAGTTTGAGTCAGATTCAAATACTGGTGCTGAATCCATCTTAAAGGAAGCAGATGGCAAGTATCAGGCAGTTTTCTCAGTTGAAAACGGTAAGTTAAAATTAAACGGTGAAAGATTCCTGTAATCTTTTCTGGAGGTCACGTTCTGTGGCCTCCTTTGCATCATAGAAATCTATTTTTTCCATATGTCTTTTATGCCTCCTCAATGGTAACTTTTCTGAATTTAAAGTGATCCTATAATTAGAAAGATAATTATAAGTAAAAAAAGATTAAGTATGGTATTTATATGGATTACTCAAAGTTTCTTGGAAAAAATTTTACACGAAAGATAGAGCTGAAGCCTGCAACAATTGAAGATACGCAGGAGTATTACAAAGAGCATAAAGGAGAGTTTGTTGAGTTCTTTAAGGTCAGAGTATGGCGCTCAATGAGCTGGATTAAAAAAGCAGCATCGGTTACCTCTGATGATGATCTGGATTTTAAATTTGTCTCTTTATGGATAGCATTTAACGCTCTTTATGGTAAAGAGCTGTCTATGGCGATGAACGCTAATCTTAAAGAGGATTCAGCTGTTAAGATTTTTTTAAATCAGATCTGCAATTTTGACAGAAATAATGAGATTAACTCAGTGATCCTGTCTTCAACCTCACGTTCTATCATTCAGAGCCTTGCTGAGAACAAGTACACCTACAGTAAATTCTGGAGTTATGTAAACTCAGGTAAGGACAATAGCTGGGAAGCCGATTTTGAGGTGGACAAGGACAAGTTTATCAAGGCACAGAGAGAAGGTGACACTGTAGAAATACTGTCAAGAGTGTTCAGCCGTCTTTATACTATAAGAAATCAGATCATTCACGGAGGCTCAACCTGTGGCAGCTATCTGAATCGCCAGCAGGTAAGTGATGGAGCATCACTGCTTTTAAAGGTACTTCCTATTATCCTTATCATTATGATGAAGAACTACTCAGATGATTGCACCTGGGGCCTGCCTTTTTATATGCCACAAAAAGAAGATTAAAAAATTCAATCTCAGTTAGATCTTCTTTTGATAACGCATAAAATTATCCTTAGAGTTAAGGAAGACAGATCATTGCCTAAAAAACAGCCTGATTTTAAGTCATATTCAGGAATTTATGTATGTAAAAGATGGCAATGAAATGTTATCACCGGTGTAATTAAGAGCACAGCTCCTTATTTAACACCTTAAAGAACTCTAAAGCGCCTTTTACATCAAGTTCACTGTGGGCAAAGGCAAGGCGTTTTAAATCCATGCTGATAAAACCGTCATGCTTATCTCTGTCAAGATTGTTTATCTTTTTGATAAGTTCAATTTCATCAATTTCCTTGGTATCAAGAATATTGTGGACCGCTACCTTTAAAGAATCCTTTGGGGTATATTCAAGTTCGATATGTGATTTGTAGGCTACAGCACTTACTGCTTCGCGCTTTAACATCAGCACTATGGTTCTGATGACCCTGTCACCCTTCCATGGGAAAAGGGAGATTCCAAGAGGGCCTTCATAGATATGGCTTGTATCAAGAGCGCGGTCATGAAAGAGTGCGATTCCTTTTTGCAGATGCTCTTTAGCTGTCTTGTTCAGATACTGAGGGATCTTTCCTTCCTTATAAATCTTAAGCATTCTCTCTCGTACCCTGTCATGGACATGACCTGCAGAGCCATTCATAGACAGAGGCTGTGCATCGTGAGGGTAAGGTTTTACACCGATTACATGGCGTTCCTGAGAGAAGAAGTTAACTTTCCATCCGCGGCCTGCGAACAAGAAGGTATCATCAATCATCAGATCTCGGGTTAATGGCACGGTACCGATATTCTGACCATCATGCTCGATGGTAAATTCTGATGGGGTATCAAAGGCAGCAAAGAAGCTCCAGGCAGAGAGCATCTTTTCACCTTCTAAGCCTAAGGCAAGAGTGCCGTCGTTTAACTGAACGATTAAATCCTTTTCGCCCAGGCACTTTAAAAACTGCATGTAAATCTTTGGAGTATTTAAAGAGAAAGGCCCCGTCTTACATAAAAGATCATAAAGGGACTTTGCTGACACCGAGCCAAAGGATGCGATCACAGACAGAGTCTGCTGTAGCAGTGTAGAGAATGCATACTCATGATCTAAAGGCGGTTCATACCAGCGTTCTAACAGAAGCTCAATCATGGCTACAGTTAAAGCAGTGTTTTCAAAAAGCTCAAGATGCTGAGTGTCACTGTCACCTTCTGGCAGGAATACTCTTAATACTGCATTGTGTTCACGGCGTCCTGCTCTTCCTAATCTCTGGCGCAGTGATGCCACATTTACCGGGTGATCTACCTGAGCTATGGAGGATACATCAGAAATATCAATGCCAAGCTCAAGGGTGGCTGTACAGATGGCTGTAGTAGGCCAGCGACCTTCCTGAAGTCTGTATTCTAAAGACTCTCTTAAATCCCTGGATAAAGAGCCGTGATGAGGAAAAAACTCAACCGGGACAAACTTTTCCTTGCACAGAGTTTCAAGCTTTGATGCTAAGGCCTCGGTGCAGAATCTTGAGTTGCAGAACACCAGATTGGTAGAGCCTCTTAAGAGTCTGAAGATATCATTTGCAATGAGGTTGTATTCATCTGGAAGTCTTGAGATTTCATCTTCACCATTTTGAGCTACATGCTCATAGCCTTTGATCTGAATAGAAAGCAGATCTTTATCGGATGATGGGGTAGTGATAACCTGACATGGAATTTTTGAATTTGCTCTTAAATAACCTAAGACGCAGTTGGCATCAGAGAAGGTCGCGGACAGGGCAATTCTGTAAACCCGCTTTGAAATCAGATTTTCGATGCGGTGGAGCTGAGACTGCAGCTGATATCCGCGCTGAGTTCCCATGAAGGCATGAAACTCATCGATAACCACATAGAAAAGGTTTTTCATGGCATCTTTAAGCCACTCTACGTGATTGATTAAAAGCGATTCAAGAGATTCTGGTGTAGTAAGGATGATACCCTTTGGATCTGATAACAGTGCATTCTTTTTGGATGCAGAGACATCGCCATGCCATGGAGTTACCTTCAAGTTAGTAAATTCAGTCATTTCCTCTAAGCGCCTGAACTGATCGTTAATCAGTGCCTTTAACGGGGAAATATAAAGAATTCTGATACCACTTAAATCCTGAGAGTTTAAAACTCCTGTAAGAGCAGGCAGGAAAGCTGCCTCAGTTTTACCAGAGGCTGTTGATGCTGAGATAATCACATCCCTGTTGCGATCTAAAATAGGCTTTACAGAAGCCTCCTGAATTGGTTTTAGCTCCTGCCAGCCTTTTTTAAACATGAACCTTTTCAGATCCTGATGAATGAGATCCAGGATGCTCTTATCTGCCATAGGACTTCTTACAGTGTAAAAGAGGTTAAATCATCGTCATCATCAGATGAGCTGTTTTCACTTACTGATGATTTTACTGTATCTTCAGTATCATCCTCATCAGCATCTGTGATGGTGACAAGTGAGTGGTCGGTTTCTGAGGCAATGGAGATATTTCCAATAAGTGACTGCCAGTTAACCTCTGGATTCTGCTCAACCACGCTTAATAAATCGACAAAAGCTTTAATGGTGTTGCGTGGAGTTCTGAAATAGGCATCGCCAATATTCTTTGAGCAGTGCTCTAAGAATGCGCTTAAAGCCTCGTCAGGAAGCAGGTACTTATCTTTGTTGCCAGATGCAAATACATTTCTGATGTTGCAAAGCAGTACATATACTTCCTCTGGAGAGAGATTCTGCAGCATTAGGATAGGGCTGTGATAATCAACCACATTGGCAATTTGAGCAAAGGTGTTTTCTGCAAGGCGTGAGTGCAGAGCTTCATAGCTGTATAAACCTTTTCTCTGATCCATTAAAAATTCAGGGGTTCCTCCAAGGATAAAGCCTAAATGTTCAGCGCTGCCCTGCAGACAGTCATTTAAAATTCTTAAGACCTGTTCATAGTTTGAAGAGCGGGCTCTCTGGCTTGGGAGCTTGTAGAGGTTTACCACCTCATCAAGATTTACTAAAAGACCCTTGTAGCCAGCCTGAGTTACAAAGCGGGCTAACAGTTTGATGTGATCGTATACGTTATGATCTTCAACAATGGCTCTTACACCTAAATCCTTTCTTGCATCTGCTCTTGAAGTGTATTCACCTCTGAAGTAGCGGACTACTGCATTTTTTAAATCTTCATCATCCTCGTTGAAAGCCTTCCAGTAGGAGGCGACAACCTGGGCAAAATCATAGCCGTCAACAAGCTCTGAGAGTGAATTTAATTTGTCTTTGATTACTCTGTCTACATCAAGGCCCTTTTCCTCGGCAATACGGCGCTGTTCAGTCAGGAACTTTTCGATGACTGAAATCAAGGCGTTGCCTTCAGGATGAGCGCGGGTAGATAGGTTTCTTGCAAGTTCCTTGTAAAGGTTTCTGGCCTGTCCGTTTGAGGCAAACAATCTCCTGTCAGGGGAGAGATCGGCGTTGATTACCACCATACCCTTTTCAAGGGCAATATAGCGGATTAACTGTAAAAAGAAGCTTTTACCGGCGCCAAAGTCACCTATCACGATTCTGAAGGCACTTCCACCGTCAGAAATATTGTCGAGATCTTCAATTAAAGCCTTAACCTCATTAACACGGCCTACCTGTATATACTCAAGGCCGGTTCTTGGGGTAACACCAGCTCGTAAAGACTGGATAATTGCAGATCTTTCGCGTGGTCTTATGCTTGCCATAAGTGCTCCTTATTTTTTGCCAAACTAGGTATTATATACCATGTTTTGCGGTATGTTTATGAATATTGCACCAAGGTTTTCACTATTTTGAAAATCTTTTTTCAATTTCGGTCTCTAACAGAGCACGTACCTTTATCTGCTCTATGGTTCCATAACGTGGCAGAACTATGTTCTTGTATAAATATCCGTCAAGTTTCATTGCATTTACCTGTCCGTGTGCATCAGCATAAACGGTAAGTTCTGTGGTTTTGGTTGGAAACTCAAATTTTCCGGTGGCAGGATTGAACCTGGATTTATGTGGCATGGTTTTCACATACTCATAGGTAATGAGTAGAAAACCGTCTTCTTCCCTGCTTCTTCTTGGGTGACGGCAAAGCTTTGTCTCAAGCTCTGCTACGCTTATATCTTTTATTTTTACTATTTCATCAAGATCGATGGTGCTGTTTTTTCTGCTTTGACTGTTATCAGTACCTGCACATGCACAGAGAAAAATAAAAAGTACAGAAATTATAAAAGAAGCTGTCTTTTGGCAGTTAAGTTTAAAAGCGTTAAAAAAAGTAAAAAAAATGTTTTTCATAGTGCACCTCATGATTAATTCTAGTTTTTTTGTCCGTATTGTCATATTCATTTACAAAAATTATTTTTGATAGTGATATAGTAGCTTTATGTATTAAAACCAAAGGATCTGAACGGCATAATGATAAGTCTTAATTTTTTTAAAAGTGCTCTGTTATTAAAGACAATTTTTACTGGTAATTTAAAAAACATCTCTTTTTTTAAGGGTATGGCTCTGCTTTTTTGCGCTGTGCTTTTCATTTCTCCTGTTGATGCTATAGCATCTATCAAGGTTGGAGACACAGTTTCCTTTGGTAATTTCTATATCAATTCAAACACTCAAAAAGAAGCTGTTCTTTTCAGAGTGTTAGATGAAAAGGACGGAAAACTTCTTATCCTCTCTGAGAATGTGCTTGACTGTCAGCCTTTTAACAAGAATTCAGAATCATCCGTATGGGAGAGTTCATTCATAAGAAAGTACCTCAATGAAGAATTTTTAAAAAGCTGTTTTTCTGATAAAGAGGCCTCGCTGATTGTAGATACAGAAGTTGTCAATTCTGATAATCCTGAGTTTGGCACTCACGGTGGTCAGAACACAGTAGACAAGGTGTTCCTTCTTTCAGTTGATGAAGTTGAAAAATACTTTAATGATTCAACTCCATATGCCAAACCTACACTGTATGCAAGATCAAACGGAGCCTACTATTTTGACTATGCCTACAATGAAAGAGGACTTTATAACTTCAACGGCAATACTACCTGGTGGCTTAGAACTCCAGGTAAACTTGGCACCTATGGTGCCAGAGTAAATCTCTTTGGTGCCATATTCTTTGGTGAGGATGATATGGTTTTTAGCCACAATGTAGGTGTAAGACCTGCCATGTGGGTAGATGGCGCAGCCCTAGAAAACAGTATTACCTTAAAAGAACCTGAAATTATCGCTAAAGCGTTTATCAAGACCCCTGAATCAGAGACAACAGCAAAGCAGGTTCCTGCTAATGCCATGAAGGCAATGTATGACAGCAGAAGTTCCAATACTTCATCTCAAGAACCTTCAACAGACAAAGCTTTAGAAAAAGAGCCTCCTTTAGTGCTTCCAGAAAAGGTAAAGGCAGGAGACATCATTACCTTTGGCTCCTACTATCAGGAAGATCTGAAGAAAAAAACTCCGATTGAATGGAAAGTTCTTGATGTTGATGGTGATACTGCCCTGATTATTTCCGAGCGCAGTCTTGACTGTCAGGACTATAACCGCTGGGAGTTTATTTCAAACTGGGCACAGAGCACTATTCGCGACTGGCTTAATGAAGACTTTTTAAACGCAGCCTTTACTTCTCAAGAGCAGAAACGTATCGAATTTACTCATGTTATTAACTATGACATTGAGGCTGATACAGCCGCCGGTGAGAATACCGATGACAGAGTTTTCCTGTTATCCATAAAGCAGGCAATGAATTACTTTAAAGACGATGACTCCCGTGTTTCAAAACCTACCATGTATGCAAGAACCAGAATGGCTAGCTTTGTGCGTGACTATTACTCTGAGGGAGATAAATATGAAAACTGCGGCTACTGGCTGTTAAGATCACCTGATTCAGCAAAAGAGCGCGCAGATTACGTTGATTACTCAGGAGCATTGTGTGACGGTGTTTTCACTGAGTCTTTATATTATGCTGATATCAACATTTCCATTAGACCTGCTATGTGGATTAACTTAAAGCAGGATGCTCAGATCCCTGAAGATCTGGTGAGAACTTCATCTTCACAAAAAGAACCGGTTTTACTTAGCAAAGATGTAAAGGCAGGGGATAAGGTTTACTTTGGTAATTACTATATCAACTCTAAAGATGTAAAAGAGCCGGTGCTCTGGCAGGTACTTGAAAGTGACGGCCAGAAAGCTCTGCTGATAACTGACTATGGAGTGGACAACCACTGCTATCACACTGAAGACACAGAGATTACCTATGAAAACTCATCTGTAAGAGCATTCCTGAATAATGAGCTTTTTGAGAACATGTTTGATGAGTCGCAAAAAGCTGCAGTTATTGAAACTGAGATCTCAAACACTCCAAATGTCGAATACGGCAATAATACTCCTGCCGGTAACGATACTAAGGATAAGCTGTTCTTACTGAGCATTGATGAGGCAAGATATCTCTTTGCAGACAATAAATCCCGTCGTATGGGGGTTACTCCTTACTGTAAATCCTTAATGTCAGATTCTCCTGCAAAGAATTACGGATGGTGGTTAAGATCACCTGGCGAGAGCATGGATACAGCCTCAACAGTAGTATTTGACGGTTATGTAAGATTTTCCGGTCATAAGGTAAATTTCTTTACAAACACCTATGTAATAAGACCTGCAGTATATGTTGACTTAAATAAACTCAGTTCTGATGAAAAAAAAGGTAACTAATAGTTTTTACTGATTATTTTTTGAGTATAAAAATTTGAGCTGTGCTGAAATTTTTAAAAGTACTGACACATCTAAGTGATCTATATCAAATTATCAGATAATTATTAATGCAATGAAATTCAGATAGGCGTAATTTAATTTCACGGTAAAGTTTTTTTAGTTGAGATCCCAGCCATGAAATTTAACTGCACCTCTCTTGCAAAGACTTTCCTGGTGAGTCTTGGCTTAGGTCTAATATCTTCTGCATCTGCTGATGATGCGCAGTGGTATTTCCATGCGGCAGTATCAAAAACTGATACCAACAAGATTTACAGCCCATTAGGCTATGATTTAAAAAGAGAAACCTTAACACCGGAAATTGGCAACAGGTATTTTTCAGCTGGTGTTATTCTTGCACACTATACCATCTACGATCTTGGCAGCAAACACTTTAAGATGCCTTATATAGAAGGCAAACTTGATGAAGACATTTCTTCTTCAGTTGCCATCAGAGGTTCATTGAAATACGGTATGGGTCATGAAACCCAGTTCCACTTCAAACGCAATTACGATATCAATGCTGACCTTTATCTGCATACCAAAATCAATGAGGATTTTGCTTTAGATACCGGCGTTAAAGCTCAGATGAGTTTTGTAATGAAAGAAGCATTCCCTCATCTTGTTCTTTATTATCGTGATGAAAAAGACAGAGGTCTTTCTTTTAAAATTGGTTATCCATACGACAGCATCACTTATCGCTTTAATGATGAGTATGCTCTTTCCCTTGAAGTCACAGGTTTAAAATGCACAGCTGATTTAAGAGATGGTTCTGTCTTTACAACCAAGGCCTTTGCAATACCTTATGCACTGCCGGTTTCTTTCCTTACAGATGATTCTTTGATAGGTGACTTAAAGCTTACTTATAATCCAACTGAAAACTGGAATATTGAATTAGGTGCAGGCTATACTTTCCATCATTATGTAAAGATGTATGATGAAGGTGGCTCTCAGCTTGCAAGCTTAAAAGTTAAAAATGGTGTCATAGGTTATCTTAGAGCAAGATATACTTTCTAGCTTTTATCAAAAGATAAAAAAACAGGCCGCTTTTGCGGCCTGAAAAGTATGTGAAATAAGTGGAACTTGAAATTCTGCTATCTGATCCTCTGATAGTCCTCATTATCATAGAATTCACCTAAGGCAATTCTTACGCTGTCTTTAAGCTCTGGTGAGTAAATTCTTTCAAAGGCAGTTTTAATGATCTCGTCTTTTAAGAAGGTATTGTTAAAGCTTACAGTCTTGATAACCTTAACTCCTTCAGGAGAGAACACTTCGATAATCTCGTTAATGGTGTTATTGGTGGTTACATCTTTTAAATGCAGAACACAGATGTACTTGCTGTTATCCTTGTAAAGCTCATACTGGCTGGCTACAGAAACATTTGAATATGCGCTTCTCTTAGCCTGTATGCTCTGGCAGAAATTTTCCTTTGAAAAATCGATACCGGCAAAATTTGGGGTATTATCGACCTCAACAGAAGCCTTATCCTTTTCGTTAATTAAGGTCAGCTTCTCAAGAGCCTGATTATTGCCCTCAATTGGCTTTGAGAGTACAGCAATAAAATCAGATGGCACCTGTACGCTTAAGGAAACACTGTCTACTATTTCATTTTCAAAGAATACATTGGCCTCATACTTGCCTTCTTCACGTAAAGTGTAGAATTCAGATTTTTCTTTTCTCAGTCTGTCTAATTTGGCTTTACGCTCAATTCTGGCAAGGCGTGCCTTTTCTAAAATTGTCAGGCCTTCAGTTTTCTGAGCTCTGTTAATATCTTCATCGCCAGAGCTTCCATGAGTCTTATAACAGGCAGTAACAGCCAGACCAACTGCAACAGACAAAAACGCAAGAGCAACGATCTTTTTAATGTTCATGGTACTTTCGAATTTAATATTAAAATGGAGAATGTAGTTAAAGTGTATCAAAATTGTGAGTTATGTCAAATAAAAATTGTGATAAATATCACGCAAGCATTTCAGTAAAGTATATTTATACTCTGTTTATGGTGATAAAAGATATTAAATATCAATAGGATAAAATATATTATACGGGTTTTTATAACAATATAATTAAAATGCGCTCTTTAAATAAATGTAAAATGTCAGATGTTTGTTTGGATAGTCAAAAATAGAGTTAAAAAGACTTTGATTAGGAAAATTATTGCTTCTAATCAAATAGTTAGTATGAAGATAAGGAAGATTAAGAGGTGATAAAAAAGCCTGAAAGATAATTCAGGCTTTTAATGTGATTATTTCCTTACGCCTGTAAGCAGAGCCCAGCCGTTTAATTCTTTGATTGGATTCATATCAAAGTCCTTTTCATAGGTCTTTAATACTTCATCTGCCTGCTCAGTGAGAATACCTGAGAGTGCGAGTAATCCTCCCTTTGCAGTAAGTGAGGCAATCGCAGGTTCAAGCATGGATAGCGGACCTGCAAGAATATTGGCTACTGTTACAGGGGATAATGGTTTGTCTTCCATTTCCTTTGGATCCATAAACAGTTCAAGTCTTTCAGCTACACAGTTACGGGTAGCATTTTCTTTTGAGGCGATGATTGCCTGCTCTTCAATATCAATTCCAAGCGCGTTTTCAGCACCAAGCTTTAGAGCTGAAATTGCAAGAATACCTGAGCCGCAGCCATAGTCTAAAACCTGTTTGCCCTTTAAGTCGATTGAATCTAAATACTCAAGGCACAGGGCAGTTGTAGGATGGGTTCCGGTACCAAAGGCCATACCAGGATCGAGTTTTATAACCACGCTGTCTTTTTCTTCTACCTCAAGCCAGCTTGGACAGATCCATAATCTTGATCCGAACTTGATAGGCTTGAACTGATCCATCCATGCTCTGATCCAGTTTTTATCCTGGAGTTTTACACATGCCATAGGTACATGATCACCAAGCAGGGCTTTTAATTTTCTTAAAATATCCTCACCATCTGCATTTCTGTCTAAAAGGCCTGTAACCTCTGTGTTTGGCCACAGTCTTCTTTCGGCAACTCCAGCTTCTAAGATCGGAGTGTCTTCTGCATCGGTATAACTTACAGCCAGTGCACCTAACTGTTCTAAGATGTCTGCAATGGTATCGGCATGATCACTTGTGGTTCTGACTTTAATTTGGGTCCAGTCTGTATCGCTCAACTTTACTCTTCTCCTGGAGGTTCTTTATATGTGTATGTATATCAAATGGTTCTGAAATCTGTACTGCAATTGGATTATACAGTCTTGATGCTTCAATAAAATTACTGAGCCAGATATAAATCTGCTGAGATTTGTCCTGAAGATGCAGAATAATTTTCTTGTCACTTCTAGAATAATAGGTCTTTCTTCCACAGATTGCGTTAATCTGTCCTGAATTTATAACATTAAAATCATAAACCTTAATTTCCAGAGTGAAATTAAAGAAGCTTACTGAGGAAATGTTGCTCTTGCCACCAAGATTCTTTAATAGAGCTATAAGGATGAGATCTGGACTTGAAGTCAGATTTGCACTGCATGTTGCTTTTCTAGCCTTATGCTTGAGGCGGTGTTTGATAGAGCCTAATCTTATCAGTTTATCCAGTCCTGTCTGAATGAATACAGGTAATATCAGCGCACAGATTATCACCATAAAGTGGCTGTAGGACATATGCAGGAAGGTCAGATTCTTTAATATGAGATCTGGCTGATAGAGCATATAAAAATTGGTGAAGGTGCTAAGCTGCAGGTGATAACAGATAAAAAAGGTGACAATTGAGCTTAGTGAAATTGCAAGAATAGTGTTAGTGAAGAAGAATAAAAGTATTGCAAGTTCTACTGATATGCATGAACCGATGGTGCTCGTAAGAGAAGTAATGATTGCAAGAAATACCAAAAAAAGTCTTTTCTGATTTGATAGGCATATTGCCTTGGTCATAATGATCGCCGGCAGAGAGAACATATTGGTCATCAGAATTGAGTTTAACATGGCCTGAATGGTATGAGAGTTACTCTGAAGGCTAACCAATGAATTTAAGAGTGAGCTGAAGCCAAGGGACAGCATAATCTCGTAAATTGGCACAAACAGGCAGGATAAAATTGAGTCAACGAATACTGAGGTGAAGGTCAGAAGAATAGAATGTTCAATATTTCTGATGATCACCATGATAGAAATCAGAGTAAGCGATGGAATTAAAATAACTCCGCATGCCTTTAAAAGGATCTGATAGAAACTGATACTCTCTCCGGTTTCCTCTTCATTACTTGGCAGGAAGAATAATGTTGCGGTAAGCGCGGAAATAACCCAGGCTGTAGGCTGAGTAAATAGATCTGGGTACAGGCTTAAGGATACGGATGAAATCATCGTGTAGTTAAAGCCTACAGAAAAGAGCTGGAAGAAACGGTTTATGCTTGGGATCATGCAGGCAATGGTAACAGCCACAAAGGCTGGCAGAATGTTTCGTGAAAGCTCTAATAAAAGATTCTGCAGGGAATAACCTATTCCGATGGGAATGCGGTTGTCAAGAGCGTATGACACTATAGCCAGCAGACCTAAAGGCAGCAGCAGAAGCAGTGAACGCTGTTGATATTTGTACTGATACATAAATAATTTCCCTGTACTTATACCTATATTTTAGCAAAGAATTCTTATTTTTATAAAAATTAGTTTTGTCTAAAATAAGGTATACAGGTTAGTAACAGTATTTTTTAGAAGATATATTTTCCGGAGATATCTGCGCCAATGCCTTTTACTTTTCCGGTATATCCTATAACACCGATATCAAAAATTAAACTCTCATTTCCAAGAGGTGTAAAGACCAAACTGACCGATGCAGGAATTAGGTTAAAAGATTATAATTATTAACAATTTGTATAATTTTATAGTTTTTTATAGATCCTAATAAGCGGTTATTTCCCTTATATCTCTCTTATTTAAGCCATTTTTTCAGATATAGAGTAAATTAAAAAAAATACAAACTCTATCTCAAAATTATAATCTTTATCAAAAACTTATGACATTTCTTGTGAAAGCCACATATAATTGTAAATACGTTGCTAATTAACTTACTGATTTAAGTAAACCGTTTCCGCAGGATATTTATCGTGAAGATCATCAGAAGACAGAGTCTTAAAGACTCCCATTTAGAGCCATATGTACCCGATCCCGTTATAAGACAGATCCTTGTCAGGCGAGGGGTAAACACAAAGAGCGATGTTACCTGTGATCTGAGCGAAATTCACCACTATCGTGACTTAAATGGCATAGATAAGGCCAGAGTGATCATTGGTGATGCCATTATGCATGGTGATCCCATTCTGGTTGCAGGCGACTATGATGTTGACGGAATTACCGGTACAGCCTTAGGCGTTCGCTGCCTGTATGATCTTGGTGCTGCAAAGGTTTTATATTTTGTGCCATCCCGCTATGAAGGTGGCTATGGTATCAGTTCTGAAGCTGTTGACAGTGCCTATGAAGGCGGAGTCAAACTTATCCTGACCGTTGATAACGGTGTCAGCTGTAAAGAATCTATTGACTATGCAAAGCAGAAGGGATTAAAGGTGGTTATAACAGATCATCACGAGATCCCAGAAGAACTGCCTAATGCTGATGCGATTGTTGATCCAAAATTCCCAAGCGACAAATTCCCATCCAAAAACCTGTGTGGTGCCGGAGTGCTTTTCTATGTGCTTGCTGCAACCCGCGCCTATTTAAGAGATCGTGGATTCTATGAGGGCAGGGCTCTGCCTCAGATAAGCCGTTTTTTAGATCTGGTGGCTTTAGGAACCATTGGCGATGTCATGCAGCTTGATTCAAACAACAGAAAGCTTGTGAAATCTGGTTTTGACAGAATTCAGAAGGGAAACTGTATTGTCGGAATCAAGGCATTGGCTACCTCCTGCAAGGTAGATTTGTCTGCCATCAATTCGACCAATATTGCCTTTTATCTGTGTCCAAGATTAAATGCGCCTGGCCGCATCAAGTTAAAGGAAAATCCTGCGGTTGCGCTGATGCTTACAGATGATGATGTGGAAGCGGCGATTATCGCAAGAGAGCTTGAAAACTGTAACCGACGTCGCGGAGACTTTGAAAGAGTCTTTTTAAAAGAAGCATCAGAGGATGCCAAAGCTCAGGAAGGCGCAAGTGCGATTGTGCTCTACCGTCCTAACTGGCTGGTAGGCTTAGGTGGCCTGATTGCAAGCAGAATCAAAGAGCAGTTTTCTGTACCATGCTTTGTATTCTCAGGAGAAGGGGAGGAGTTATCAGGCTCTGCCCGATCAGTACCTGGTTTTTCAATTGTAAAGGTGCTGCAGTCTCTGACTGAAAAGGCTCCAGATCTTTTAATTCGTTTTGGTGGCCATGCCATGGCGGCAGGTGCCTCAATTGAAAAAAGAAATCTTGAAAGGTTTAAAGAGATGTTCAATCAGGCTGCGCTTGAGAACCTGGGGGAGCCGACAGAAGAAGAGATTATCTCAGACGGTCAGTTGCCTTCAAACTACATTTCTCTTGCCTTTGCTCGTGATCTAGAATGCTACGGCCCATGGGGCAATGGTTTTGAAGAGCCATGCTTTGATGGCGAGTTCAATGTTGAGGATGTATTCCTGCTTGAGTGCAAGCATCTTATCTTTACACTTCGCAACGATGATGGTTCAGTTATCAGAACCATCAAATTAAGAGCCACTCCAAACGAGCGCTCAATTGTGAAAAATTCAAGAGTAAGAGCCGTATACACCGTGGGCATCAATCACCACCACGGTTCAGAAAAGCTTGAGATTAAGCTGCTCTCGATTGAGACTATATAAACATAAACGCAAAGAGAAAGAGCAGACCAAAAAAATAACGGAGCCCTGAGGCTCCGTTATAACTTACGTTCTTTTGTAATTATTTAAGCTTGGTCTTGCAGTACATGGCTGCACCGATAATACCTGCAAGGTTTAAGGTGCGGGCAGGGATAACCTTGGTATTTACAGTCAGGTATTCCTGATATTTTTCAAACTTCTTTGAAATACCGCCGCCCATAACCACAAAGTCTGGCTGGAGCAGGAAGGTTACCTTCTTTAAGTACTTGTTGAATCTCTTTGCCCACTCTTCATAGGTTAAGCCTTCTCTTTCACGGGCAGAGTCTGCACAGTACTTTTCAGCAGAATCGCCCTTCATCTTGATGTGGCCTAATTCAGTATTTGGATACATCTGTCCATTGATGAACAGAGCTGAACCGATACCGGTACCAACAGTTAAGAACAGTACAGGTCCGCGATAATCCTTTACAGCACCAAAGGAGAGCTCAGCTAAACCTGCAACGTCAGCGTCATTTGCCACATGAACTTCCTGGCCTGTTACTTTAGAGAAGAGTTTTTCAACTTCTACATCAATCCAGCTCTCATCGATGTTTGCTGCAGTTAATACTACGCCACCGATAACACGTGCAGGGAAGCCGCAACCGATAGGGCCTTTGTAGTTTAACTGATCAACTAACTGCTTTAATGTTTCTGCTACAGCCTGTGGAGTTGCTGGCTGTGGGGTAGGGATACGAATTCTTTCTGTCTTTAATTCACCAGTCTCAGTATCAACAATAGCACCCTTAATACCACTGCCACCGATATCAACACCTAAAATTTCCATAGCCACTCCTTAAAATGGTTAATATATTTTGAAATCAGATTAACTTTTCATACGTATAACTTGAGTATAAGAAGACTTTTTTAAGTGTGCAGTTTTATTTTTATAAAATAATGAGTTTTATCAAAATAATTGTTTTAAAGGAAAAATACCGGCAAATTACAGATATACGCACAAATTTTATTTTTTGCTTAAAAAATTACGATTTTTGTTAATAAAATGAGCCTATCATATGTAAGAAAAGCTATTATTCAATTAAAATAGTCTTGAATTTAAAAGTTTTATACAGTTTCCCAAGACAAAGGAAATTTTTGTTACGACAGTGTATGAGTAAAGTTTATTGCATCAGCTATTCTGATTTCGGAGCTCTCATAACGGACGGTGAATTCGATATTTCCATCGTAAGGTTAGATGAGTTTGACTACCCTGTGTACGAGGATGTGCTCTTACGTGGAAAACTGCATGTAAAACGTCGTTTTCTTAACCGCATAAATTCTGTCTTTGATGAGGATGCTCAGTATGAGGCTGAACTTCCTTCAGAGATTAAAAGACTTGAGCTTAGCTATGACGGACTTGAGCTTTACGTCATTCCTGGCCTTGATTTTAACAGGCTGTTTGAAGGACAGATGCTTAATGAATACGGCATGGTACTTACAGATTTACCATCTGAGCGTCTTCCTTTTTATGATGATGAGACCTTGTCTGAAGACATCGTAATGCTCTGCCCTAACGGTGTGGATTTAAATGATCCTTTGAATGGAGATATAAATGAATAATTTACCAAACGAAGTATTTACCTCAAATCAGGTAAAGCTTATCGAAAGAGATCATGCCAACAACCATAACGGACACTGTTTTGATCTGATGCAGAGTGCAGGTCAGGCGGTATTTGACTATATTGTTCAGAATCGACCAGAAACCAGAGAGATTTTTATTTTCTGTGGCAAGGGCAACAATGGCGGAGATGGTTATATCGTAGCCAATCTGATGCTGCAGCATAACATCAATCATCGTGTTTTTGCCACCGGTGTTCCTCACGAGGGCAGCGAGGCTTCAATTGCCTATGAATACTATTTAAAGCAGGGCGGAAAGGTTGAATATGAGTTGCCAAATTCTGGCAGCATGCAGTCATCCGGGATCATCTCTTACACTCTTCCGGATGTGGTTGTAGATGCCCTTTTAGGTACTGGCATTGAAAGTGCTCCTGCAGGAACCACTGCAAAATGGATTGGCTATATCAATCGTCTCAAGGCTTTCACTGTTGCAGTTGATGTACCATCTGGTCTGGTTTCAGATACCGGTAATGTTCCTGGTCTATGCGTGGATGCAGACGTGACTGTCTGCATGCTTGCTTTAAAGCCAGGTCTTTTTACCTCTTACGGTGTGGATTTTGTAGGTAAGGTTGTCTTCGCTCCTTTAGGCATTGACAGCAGATCCTATCATTCACTGCTGCAGGAGAGTTCCTACTGTCCACTGCCTATAGATCTTATTGGCTATGAGGACGTAAGGTTCCTTTTAACCAGGAGACTGCCATCGTGCAACAAGTCTGATAACGGCAAGGTTTTAATTATTTCTGGTTCAAAGGGCATGGGTGGGGCTGCAATAATCTGTGGTTCAGGAGCTCTGCGCACCGGATCTGGTCTTGTTAAGGTGGCAACAGATGAGAACAATGTCTGTCCAATGCTGTGTGTCCGTCCTGAACTGATGAGCGTGGATCTGTCTGATCCTGCAGAACTTAACAAAGCCATAGTCTGGGCTGATGCGGTGGCCGCAGGTCCGGGGCTTGGGGTTAACGATGACACCGCTTTTATTGTAAATACTCTTGATAACTTAAAAGAAACACCAGTGGTTCTTGATGCTGATGCACTTACTGTATTAAGCCACTTTGAAGAAGGTTTTTACAATGACAACAGAATCTTAACACCGCATCCTGGTGAGGCCTCAAGACTTCTGCACGTACCGGTTGAGGATATCAATTCAAACCGCCTTATTTCCTGCTATAAGTTGCAGCAGCGTTATGGTGGTGTGATTTTATTAAAGGGAGCAGGTACTGTTATCTGTGACGGTCAGAGAATTGCCATTATAAAAGAAGGCTCTCCTGCACTTGCAACCGGAGGCTCAGGTGATCTTTTAACCGGAATTATCGTATCCCTGTTAGGTCAGGGACTGTCCTTATATGATGCTGCTGTAACTGGAGCATGCATCCATGGCAGAGCAGGCTTCCTCTCAGGTGAAGATGGCGGAATTACAGGTTCTCTTCCAAGTGACGTTTTAAAGTATGTAAGAGTTTTAGTAAATGCAAACAGTTAGTTTATCCCTTTTAAATGAGCACAAGACCGTAGAGTTTGGCTCTTTAATGTCAAAGCTCTGTACTTCACTGTGCCTGAAGCTTAAAAGAAGTCTTTTAGTTACATTAGAAGGCGATCTCGGTGCAGGTAAAACCACCTTCTCAAGAGGATTTATCAAAGCCTGCGGCTTTTCGGATGTAGTGCGTTCTCCAACTTATACTCTGGTTGAAACCTACGATTTTGATCTCTACAGTGTCTACCATTTTGATCTTTACAGACTTTTAGATCCTGAAGAGCTTGAGTACATGGGAATAAGAGACTACTTTTCAAAAACCTCTGTAAGTCTTGTTGAGTGGCCTGACAAGGCTGAAGGCATGCTGCCTGAACCTGACATCAGAATCTATTTTACCTATAAGGCAGACACCAGGGATATTGTGATAGAATCAGAGCTTGTAGAACAGAGTGAGCTTGATGCTGTCAAAGCTGGTCTATAAAAACTGTTTTTTTAACAGGTTTTACCAAGAGTTCAGTCTGTCTCACACAAAAAGATTGAGTGTGAACATAGTATAGAAAAAATATTAAGCGTTTTGAATGCTCTTTTGGGACATTGAGCATCAGTTAAAGTTATCAAAGTGAAAAGCATACTTTCGTACCTAAGAATACCTTTTGCGTTTTTAACAGCTCTGCTGCTGACTTTTGCAGCTGCGTCAGTGTGTGCACAGAATGTCCACCGTTTAAGAACCTATCATGACAGCACTCATTCAAGAGTGGTGATTGAGCTTGATGAAAAGCCTGACTACTCTGAGGCTCAGACACAGAGTGGTGCTACCTATGTAGTGCGCGTGCGCAATGTTAAAAACAAGAATCAGGCGCCTTCAACAGTCAATGTTTCAAAGGACAGCTGCATTGTCAGTGTCAAAAAGGCACTTGATGGCAATGATGTCCGCTATGTTTTCTCTTTAAAAGGATGCTCCTTTAAAAACAGCTTTGTATTGAATCCTTCCATGGACTCAAAAGCTTTCCGTCTGGTTATAGATTTTGATCATAAGCAAAACGCAAGTGCAAATAAAAAAGAAAGTCCACAGACAAAGAGCGCTAAAAGCAGTAACTCAGATAGTGGCATTGATCTGTCAAAAAGTCTTGCCGAGTATGAAAAGGAGCTTTATTTAAAGCATTCAACACCGGCTGCTGACGGCTTTAGAACTATGACCGCCCAAAGTGCAGCTCTTTATAAAAAGGAGCTGTCAACGCTCAGAGAAGACTATAAAAAGGCCAAGGAAAACCAGAATACAAGAAAAGATAACAAGATTGCAAAGAAAGAGACAAAGCCAAAAGTTGAAATAGAAGAGGTGGTATCTGATACAGATGCACCGCCTGCTCCTGTGGCTGTAGCTCCTGTTACCAGACCTTTTATTATTGCAATTGATGCAGGTCACGGAGGTAAAGATCCTGGTGCCATCGGTAAACGCGGTGTGCGCGAGAAAAATGTAACTCTGGCCATTTCAAAGTATCTTGTAAACTATATCAATTCAGACAAGCGTTTTCGCGGCGTCTTAATCAGAAGCGGTGACTATTTTGTGGATCTGAACCGGCGTTCTGAAGTGGCAAGACAGAAAAAAGCGGATCTTTTAATTTCTGTGCACGCTGATTCTGTAGCCTCTGGCAGCTCTACTGCAAGAGGTGCTTCAGTACTGGTGCTTTCAGAGCGTAGAGCCAATTACGAGCTTAACAAGTCATTAGAGAAAAACCAGCAGAAAAAGATGTTAGGCGGTGTTAAGGAAGCAACTACCAACGGCTACTGTGATACTGAGGCCTGTCAGAAGATGGTTACCTCTATGGCTCAGGATGTATCCTTAAAAGAAGGAGAGCTGCTGGCAAAGGAGATCCTCTCATCCATATCAGCCTTCACCCGTGTGCGCAAAAACTCTCCAATTGACCGTTCTTTAGCGGTGATCAAGGCACCGGATATTCCTTCACTGCTCATTGAGACTGGTTATCTTTCAAATACCACAGAAGAGATAAAACTCAATCAGATTAATTATCAGAAGCAGCTTGCCTACAGAATTTATCTTGGTATCCGTTCTTATTATGACAAGTATCCTGCCAAGAACATGGCTTCAAGACTTGATTCAGAAAGACGCAATACCGCAACAGCCAACAGCGGTAAGAAGATCAAGGTTGCAAAGGGAGATACCCTGTCAAAGATTGCAGCTAAATATGGAACTTCCGTCAAGGCTTTAAAAGATCGCAATGCTCTTAAAAGCGATGTGGTCTTCTTAGGTCAGACCCTCTACCTTCCATAGAGAAACTTATGGGCAGGATAAGATTATTATCAAAGCAGCTTGCAAACCAGATTGCCGCAGGTGAGGTTGTAGAAAGACCATCATCGGTGGTAAAGGAGCTGTTGGAAAATGCAATTGATTCAGGGGCAGAGGAGATCCTCCTTGAGGTCAAATCAGCTGGTAAAACTCTTATCAGAGTAAGAGATAACGGACATGGTATTGAAAAGGATGATCTGCCTTTAGCTCTGTGTCCTCACGCAACTTCAAAAATCTATACATTAGATGATTTAAGTGAGATTAAAACCTTAGGTTTCAGAGGTGAGGCTTTAGCTTCCATTGCCTCTGTTTCCCGCCTTGTGCTTTCATCAAGAGCAAAAGACAGTAATGATGCCTTTTCAATTACCGTAGAAGGTGAGAAGATGGATCCTGTGATAAGCCCCACAGCTCACCCGGTGGGTACTACGGTTGATGTCTCCGATCTGTTTTTTAATACTCCGGCAAGACGCAGATTTTTAAAATCAGACAGAACTGAATTTTTAAGAATTAAAGATACTTTTATAAGAACCGCACTGTCTCATCCTGATATCAGTTTTGAGCTTGTTTCTGATTCAAAGAGAGTACTTAAGGTTGGAGCCTCAACAGATGGCGGACTTGATTTAAAAAGATTGAAAACTCTGATTGGCGCAGACTATTCGTTAAGCGGAATTTTAGTAAACTGTGAAGATCCATGCCTTGGTATCAGTGGTATGATTCTGCCTCCTCCTTCACTTGAGCAGGCTCTTTCAGATCAGATATATCTTTTCTTAAACGGCCGAGCCATTGCAGATAAGGTGGTGACTCATGCCTTAAAGGAAGGATATTTTGAGGTTATAAAAAAGACACTGCCTTTGCGTTGTGTTCTTTACCTTTCCATATCTCCAAAAGAGGTTGATGTAAACGTCCATCCAAGAAAGGATGAAGTGCGTTTTCATGAGGTTTCAAAGGTTCATGATCTGATTTGTGGAGCTGTAGTTGATGCCCTGAAAAAGGCCGGCATCGGAGAAGTTTTTCAGGAGCATTCAAAGCCTGATGATCTTTCAGTCTCTGAAGGGGTAAAAAGTGAAGATCTCTTTAAAGAGCTTGATGATGGTGTAAGCTCGACTGATCCTTATCAGTCTGAGTCAGCACTAAAGCAAAGTGCAGAGCCTTTTTTACAGAACGCATCCATTCATCAGAGTGCCTTTAATATTGATGATGAGACCCTGCCGCAAATGCCTTTAAATGTCGGTGGCATAATAGATTTAAAAGCGGTATCAGATCGTTCCTGCCCTGAGATTGTAAAAAGAGAAAGGGTATCTTCTCAGGCCTATTATCATGATCTTTTATCTAACAGGGATAATGTTTCGCGCAACATCAGTGTATACAAAGCAGGAGTTGATGCCGGCAACATTGTTTCATCAGCTTCTTCATCGAACTGTGCACGCGATTTTCACTCTCCGTCATATTCTAACGGCATAGAGCTTTTAGACATCATTTCAGATAACTTAGCCTTTGTAAGGTATGAAGGTACATATGCTTTAGTAAAATTAAGTCCAATAAGACTTAACCTTATTAAAAAGACTTATTTAAATGACGTATCTTTAGAAAATGTAAAAAAGAAGATTTTAAAACTTCCATTCAGCGTGAAACTGCCTTTAGAAAAGATTAAGCAGATAAAGGAGAATGCTCATCTGTTCTCTCGCCTTGGCTTTGAATTGAATTTTAAAAAGACTATGGTTGAGCTTACAGCGATGCCAGAAATGCTGTCAGGTTCGGATTTATCCTCACTTTTGAGCAGTCTTTTTGTTCTGGTTACAGAACATCAGCAGGAGATGGCAAAAGGCGAGTGTCCTGATGAGGTTCTGACTTTAATTGCCTCATCCATGTCATACGGCCATGAAAACATGGACACACTCTCACTTTTACAGTCGGTAAAAGATTTTGAAAACTTAAAAGCTCTTGGGGCGGTAAAAATTATAGATTTAAAGGCGTTGGCTTCTGAATTTGGAGAATAACTTGAATAAGGATAATGAAAAGCTAAAAGCCGTGGTGATTTTAGGTCCGACAGCTTCAGGTAAAAGCTCCCTTTCGCTGGAGCTTGCCAAACACAGAAAGATAGAGATTATAAGTCTTGATTCGGCCCTTATCTACAGGGGGATGGACATAGGTACAGCCAAGCCTTCTAAAGAAGAGCTTCAGTCTGTGCCACATCATCTTATTGATATCTGTGATCCAAAGGAGAGCTATTCTGCTGCAGCTTTCAGATCTGACTGCATAAGACTGGTAGGTGAAATCACCAGGCGAGGTGCACTGCCTGTTATCTGCGGTGGCACCATGATGTACTATAAGGCTTTAGTTGACGGTTTATCTCCACTGCCAGAGACCGATCCTTATGTCAGAGAAAAGATTGCAAAAGAGGCAGAAAAAATCGGCTGGCCTGCCATGCACGCAAGACTTGAGAACATTGATAACAAGTCTTTTTTGAAATTAAACCCCAATGATAAACAGCGAGTATCAAGAGCTCTTGAAGTCTATGAGATGACAGGAAAAGCTATGAGCTCATTTTTTGAAAACCGTAAAGATGAGTGTCCGTTTGCCCGTTATGAATATATTCTGCTGCCTGAAACTGACGATCGAACCGAGCTTAGAGTTTTGATTAAAAAGCGCTTTGAGAAGATGGTTGAAGATGGTCTTATTGAGGAAGTAAGAGCGTTAAAAGAGCGTGGCGATCTTAATCTTGAGATGCCATCCATGCGTTGTGTGGGCTACCGTCAGGTATGGCAGTATTTAGACGGTGAGTATGATCTTGACAGGATGATAGAGCTTTGTGTTCATGCCACCTCGCACCTTGCAAAGCATCAGATGACATGGCTTAGAGGCTCACTTGGCAAGGACGATGGCTTTGCACTTAAAAAGAAGCTTTTAATCGGCTCTAAAGACAACCTTGAAATCCTGCTTGAAAGTCTTAATGCCAACTTAAGCTGACAGTCTGCTTAAAAGGAGTTTTTATGAAAAATATAATCTGTAAAATTCTTTTTATTTTTCTTGCAGCTTCTTTTATCTTTGCAAATGCAGCAAAGGCTGAACCTTTTGCTGTAACCTCTTTAGGTCCTGTGCAGGGCGTAAATCAGCGCGGTGTTGAAGTCTTTAAAGGTATTCCATTTGCACAGAGTCCAACAGGAACACTGCGCTTTGCCCCTCCCAAGCCTGTAGACAGCTTTCCTGACACCTATATGGCAACCACATTCTGTCCGATTCCGGTTCAGCC
>Ga0256405_10003419_pt1 | contig 32750 bp, 30 predicted proteins | sample RumenRJG_02DNA_FD_189096 | JGI IMG/M metagenome (GOLD analysis project Ga0256405, IMG submission 189096) | Bovine rumen microbial communities from Lethbridge, Alberta, Canada - RJG_02 | ecosystem: Host-associated > Mammals > Digestive system > Stomach > Rumen | place: Canada: Alberta...
CTTCCGAGCGGGTGGAAGGCGGCGAACTGCCGCTTGTGAGCGTAAGACTCACCGCCCCGATTCCACTGGAGAAGGTGAAAGCTGCGGTTCCGGAAATCCACCGGGCGGTGCTTTCTGCGCCGGTCCGGTGCGGGGATATCGTGGTGCATGACCTGCTGGGCCTGGGCGTGGATGTGATGGCGACGAAGGATGTGGAGAAGGCGTAAACAGAGGTTCTGCCGGCAATCCTGCCGGCGGGAGCCGGAGAAGATAATGAGAGTGTGATGTGGGAAAGAAGATTGTTGCGGTAAACGCGGGCCCGAGAATGGGCTGGAATAAGGAAACACTGATTACAGAGGCATCGAAGGGCGCCGAGGCGGCGGGAGCTTCGGTGGAACGTTTTGACCTGTTCCGCCTGGAGAAGTACACGGGCTGCATCCCCTGCTTCGGATGCAAGAAGGAGAAGTTCAAGGGGCATTGTGTCTGTCGGGACGGCCTGACTCCGGTGCTGGATGCTATCCGGGAGTCGGACGGCCTGATCATCGGTTCTCCCAATTATCTGTCGGAGCTGACGGCTTCGTTCCGGGCTCTTTATGAGAGACTGATTTTCCAGAACCTGACCTACAACAAGGAGACACCTTCCTGCAATACGCGTCCGATTCCGGTTCTCCTGATCATGACCAGCAATGCGCCGGAGGGGGCCTATCAGCAGCTCCTTGCGGGATATCAGCAGACACTGAATTTCCTGGTGGGGCCGACGAAGGTATTCGTCAGCGGCAACACGCTGCAGCTGAAGGATTACAGCAAGACCGACTGGCCCTGGACCCTCTTTGACCCGGAGGAGAAGAAGGTGCGGCATGAGACGGTGTTCCCGGAGGAGTGCAAAAAGGCGTTTGCGCTGGGGAAGATGATGGCGGAGTAAAAGCCCGCGCCTGGCCGGCTGTATCCCGGAGGGGCGGAGAAGGCCTGCAGGATGCACCCAACTTGCTTTGCGCCTGGCGGTGATTGGGTGCCTGTATCCTGGAGGAACGGAGAAAGCCTGCAGGATGCACCCAGCTTGCTTTGCGCCTGGCGGCGATTGGGTGCCTGTATCCTGGAGAGGTGTCAGGGGCATGGAAGATGCGTAGGACAAGCCTTGATGTCGAAAAGATGCATCCTGACGGGGAAGAGAAAACCTGGAGGATGCACCCAGCTTGCTTTGCGCCTGCCCACGCCTGGCTGGCTGTATCCTGGAGAGGCGGAAAAAGCCTGCAGGATGCGCTGAACAAGCATTGCTGCTGAGGTGATGTATCCTGGAGGGGCGGAGAAGACATGGAAGATGCGTAGGACAAGCCTTGATGTTGAAACGATGCATCCTGACGGGTAAGAGAAAACCTGGAGGATGCACCCAGCTTGCTTTGCGCCTGCCCACGCCTGGCCAGCTGTATCTCAGAGGGGCGGAAAAAGCCTGCAGGATGCGCTGACCCGGTTGGAGCTTACCAAGAAGGGATTAAAGGTCAGAAGGAACTGAAACAGAGTGAGGTATCTGGTGTGAGAAGGATATGGTTTGTCTGTCTTATGGGATGGATGCTGTGCTTTGCGGCCTGTTCCTCGGGGGGACAGGCTGCGCAGACGGACGCAGGGACTAAGACAAATGTCCAGGATGCGGCAGAAGCGGAGCACGGGCAGCAGGACAACGGCATCTGGACGGCAGATGCGATGCCTGTGCATCTGAAGTACCGGCGCATGTGGGAGTACTGCGCGCAGGCGGAGACAGAGGATGCGAAGCGGATTGCCGATATCGTGGACGCCGTAAAAGCTCTTCAGATTGGAGAAGAGGCGGAAACGGTGGTGGATGATTACACGGACAGGCTGGTCTTTTCTTTTGCCGATGGTTCTGAGGTGCAGCTGGAGTTTGAGGCGGATTGCTGGGTAGCCGATGACGGAAAGCGCTATGAAGTGGAAGGTCTGGGCGCTCTGCGGGCACTTCTGGATAAGGTGCTGGAGGACAGTATCTAGAATTCGGAAGCCGGGATTCAGAGACCGGAATAAAAAACGGAATGGATGTAAGAAGACGGGAATTGATTTGATATGAATGAACCTTTTGTGAAGATTGACCTGCACGGAATGACGAAAGATCAGGCGGTGCAGGTGATTGACCGGGCCCTTCGGAATGCGGGCCCGGCTGTTTATCAGCTGCAGCTGGTGCACGGGTATCACCGGGGAACGAATCTCCGGTCGATGATTCAGGAGTATTACCAGTATGACCCGAAGGTTAAGCGGATTCTGCCGGGGGATAATCCCGGGATTACCGTGCTGGTGCTGAAGGAGCTGTATTGAGAAAACCCCGTCCGCAGGGACGGGGTCAGATGGGGAGAGGACGGAGATCGTTGTCGCGGAATGCCGGCTTTGTGAATTGAAGAATTCTACCACGGGATATCTGTGCCGATGCCGCGCTCGGTGGCTTTGTCCAGGAGCAGTTTTCCGACGCGGGCATCGAAGATGCCCATGCCTACGGTCTTGAAGCATCTGGTTTCGGAGAGCTCATGGGGACGGCCTGCTTTGGCATCGGCGATGAGGTCTTCGATGTATTTGACCCGGTCGTCTGTGATAATGCCCATATCCAGCGGGATTTTGAGGTCACCGCTCTCTTCTTTGGCGTAGGGCAGGTCGGTGTAGATACTATTCACCAGGCGGGAGACCGCCATCGGGAGTTCTCTCCGGTCCGGAATCCAGGAACCTACGGCGATGAAGGTTTTTCCCCGCAGCAGTTCCATGTCGTCGGGATAGACAGGGTCTACGGTCTGGGTGCAGGAAATGAGAATATCGGAGTTTTCGGCCAGTTCCCGGGTATCGTGACAGATGATATACTCGATATCGTCTGAGGGAATGCGGGCTCTGAGTTTTTCGATAAAGTCGGAGAGGTCTTTTTTATAGGCATCGCAGAGCCGGATCTCTCTGATTTTTCGTACATGGCAGGCGTAGAGAAGCTGGTGGAAGCCCTGGACGCCGCAGCCCACAAGACCGACCCGTTCTGCGTTTTCGGGAGCGAGGTACTTTATGCCAACGCCGCCCACGGCGCCGGTGCGCATGGCGGTGAGAGCGCCGCCATTCAGGATGGCTTCCGGCTGGCCGGTTTCCCGGTTATTCAGAATGACCAGGCCCGAGAGGTAAGGGAGGCCTTTTTCCGGATTGTTCGGAAATTCCGCCAGCATCTTGGTGCCGATGATGGAATCGAGAAAGCAGGGCATGAACATGAGCTTGTCGCCGTTCTGTTCTGCGACGCTTCGGTCGGGCATGAGGAAATGACCGCTTTTGTGGATGGCGAAGGCGTCTTCGACGGCCTCGAGGACTTCATCGAGAGTTATGGCCTGCCACATCTGGGATTCGTTCAGTACGAGCATGGGAACCTCCTGGAGACGGTTTCTGAGCTTGTTTAGTTTTTCGCTCTGCCGTAACGCGGGTTACAGCAGGTAGATGGCCGAGTATTTTTCTTCCAGATAGTCCAGGAAGTCGTTCGGCGTGAAGCTTCTGCCGGTGATATCGCGAATCCATTCGCCCGGCGGCAGAAGGTCTGCTTTTTTGAATACATGTTCTGTCATCCATCGGTTGACAGGTCCGAAGTCCCCGGAGGCAATTGACTGCTCGACGGGGATTTCTTCTTTCATCCGGTTATAGTACATGGCGTTGTAGAAGTTGCCGATGGCGTAGGTGGGGAAGTAGCCGAAGCCGGATGCCCAGTGGACGTCCTGAAGGACGCCTTCTCTGTCGGTTTGCGGCGTAATGCCCAGATACTGTTCGTATTTCTTATTCCAGAGTTCCCGGATGTTTTCGACCTTTGCTTCTCCCGTAAACAGGGCTTTTTCTATCTCGTAGCGGATGATGATGTGGAAGGTGTAGGTGAATTCATCTGCTTCCGTTCGGATAAGCGACGGCTCGACCACATTGAGGGCGGCGTAGAATTCTTCTTCCGAAACGCCGTCCATCGCCTGCGGGAATACGTCCCTGACCTTGGGGTAAATGAAGTGCACGAAGCTCTCAGAGCGGCCGATCCGGTTCTCGTAGAAGCGGGAGACGGATTCATGCATTCCCAGGGTTTTTCCGCCGGTGATGAAGTGGTCGTGGTCTTCCTGCGGCTGGTTCTGCTCAAAGAGGGCATGTCCGCCTTCGTGGATGATGGAGTACATGCTGGAGACGAACTGATCCGGGTAGTAGTGGGTGGTCACGCGGGCATCGTCTCTGGCCATGAGCTCGGTAAAGGGGTGCTCGGAGGTGGTGAAGGCGCCGCGGTTGAAGTCGAACTGCATCTGCTCAAGGAGCAGGCGGGCCATCCTGGCCTGCTGTTCGTCTTCTACTCTGCGGTGCAGGAAGTCGGTGCGGATTTTCCGCGGACTCTTTTTGATTTTTTCCAGGAGCGGGATGAGGCGCTCTTTGCAGGCACCGAAGGCTTCATCGAGAAGTCCCGAGGTCATTCCCTGCTCATAGTCGTCCAGGAGGCAGTCGTAGGGGGTATCGCCCGCGGCGTCTGCGCCCCGAAGCTCTATCATCTTCTGATCGACTTCCATGACTTCTTTCAGATAGGGGGCAAAGATGCTGTAATCGGAGGCTTTTCGCGCTTCGCTCCATTTGACAAAGGCCCGGTTGAAGATGCGGGAGAATTCGTGCTGAAGCTCAGGCGTGATGTTTCTGGTCTGCAGATAGGTTCTGTGCAGAAGCTTAGCCATCGCGGCATCGAGTGGTTCCAGCTGCCCGCTGTTTTTGTGCAGTTCTTCGGCTGCTTCGATGAATGCCGGGTCTTTGATGAGTTTGTAGGACTGGTTGCTGAGGAAGGCCATGACGTCGCCCTGCTTTTCCATGGCGGATGCGGGGCAGATGGTCTCCTGGTCATACATCAGGATTCTTGCGGCGTGGTCGTACTGTTCGGCCTCGGCAAGAACCTGCTTTACATGGTTTAACTGGCCGCTCAGACCGGCGGCCTGGTTTGAGTTGATGCTGTTTGATGTTTCCATATGGTGTTTTGCCTTTCTGATGGTGCTGTTGGTGTTTCCTGGTTATGGAATACCTCAGGATTAATTATAGCACGGAATGGGGAGAATGGGAGAGGGTTCCGGCAGGTGTGTGGCCTGGCTGTGAGCGGACCTGGCAGAAAAAATCAGCAGTTTCCACAAAGTTTTTTCGAAGAAGATTAACATAAATACCGGCGAAAACAGCCATATCGGTCAATTCTCACAAACTTTCTCCGGTGGATGATATTCCGATTGTGAGGGCCTGCGGCGGGGATTATAATAAAGGTGGAGAGGGAAGGGGGAAGTTTGCGAAAAAGAAAAGATTATGTGGAGAAAAAACTTGAGTCGTATGAGGACGTATTTGCTGACATTATAAATGCGTTTGTTTTTCAGGGAAAGGGCGTAATAACGCCCGATTCACTTACGGATGCGACAACAGTCAGCATGTACAAAGCGGATGGAAAGCTGCACGAACAGGAACGAGACGTGGCAAAATACTGGAACGCGGAGACGGGTGAGCAGATCCGTGTGAGAATTGCTTACTTTGGTATCGAGAATCAGACGGCATATGACAGAGATATGCCGCTGCGTGTTATCGGGTATGATGGGGCAACATACCGAGCTGAGACACTAAAGGATGGCAAGGACAGATATCCGGTAATTACGCTAGTGTTGTATTTTGGAGAAAAGCGCTGGCAGGAGAATCGATGTCTGTACGATGTATTACGGTTTCCGGAGGCATTGGTGCCTTTTGTCAGTGACTATCGTATCAATATCTGCGAGATAGCGTATCTGACAGAAGAGGAGGTACAGCGATTCCACAGTGATTTTCGGATTGTCGCAGACTATTTTTCAAAACGCAGAACGGATCCGGATTACAGGCCGACGGACACAACGGCGTTCAAGCATGTTGATGAAGTGCTAAAGCTGTTCACGGCAGTCACGGGAGATTCACGTTTTGCTGACGAGCTGATGGATAAGAGGGGGAAGCCGAAGAATATGTGTGAAGTTTTGGATCGCGCGGAAGAGCGCGGGAGAAAGATAGGAGAAGAAATAGGAGAACGGCGTGGAGAAAAGCGTGGAGAAAAGCGTGGAGAACGTCGCGGAATTCGGAAGGGAAAGATTCAGCTCCTGCGTAAATGGGTCAGGAGTGACAGAATCTCGATAGAATCGGCTGCGGAAGAGATTGGAATGACAGTGGATGCGTTCCGGAAGGAAGCGAAGCTGTGATTTTCGTTCCAAGTTGTCTGCGGCGGATGCAGGAACCCCGCGTATTGCTGACGAGCTGATGGATAAGAGGGGGAAGCCGAAGAATATGTGTGAGGTTTTGGATCGCGCGGAAGAGCGTGGGAGAAAGATAGGAGAAGAAATAGGGGAGCGGCGCGGAGAAAAGCGTGGAGAACGCCGCGGGATTCGGAAGGGAAAGATTCAGCTTCTGCGTAAATGGGTCAGAAGTGACAGAATCTCGATAGAATCGGCCGCGGAAGAGATTGGAATGACAGTGGATGCGTTCCGGAAGGAAGCGAAGCTGTGATTTTCCGCTTAGTTTGATGGAATAACAGGAGTATACAGACGGCAGATGGTTATGGCCGCTATGCGCTGAGCGCAGGCAGCTGTGACTATCTGCCGTTTGTGGTTTTGGGAAGATCATAAATACATAGATCATATTAATATATTGATCATGATCGAAATTATCGAACAGTAAAAGATGTTTTACGGAAATTCGCGATGTTATCTTGAAATGCGGCATATCGGGTATATATTGAAATTAACAATAAAAAATTATTTGTGATAGTAACTTTCGTTACAGGAAATCCCAATCGACTTTTGCGCAAATCGACAATTGAGACGAAACCTGAGGCTGTGATGCACCCCGCGGGGGAGGGGGAGCATGACTGTAGTTTCGTGTGCTCATTTTCTCTTACCCGTGGGGGCGGAAAGGAGACGAAGATGCCGATTAAGCACAGAGGACGAAAGGAAAGAGGCCGGCTGGGAAAGCTGGCGGCGTTACTGATAATAAGTATGGCCTTCGGGAGTATTTCCCCGGGAAAGCTCTATGCGGATTTTGCGATGGAGGTGGAGCCGGGCGAGGTACCGCTGGTGAATGACCGCACGGGCCATGCGCCGACGGCTGCGGAGCGGAGGGAACGGAAACGGCTTGCGCAGCAGGAGCAGCGGGAAAAGACGGATGCTGAAGCAGATGAACCGGCAGAAGGCGCAGACGGTGCACCGGCGACGGAGTCGGATCTGGCAGCAGGAAGAGGCCGGGCGACCGGGTCGGACCTGGTGTCAGAAAAGGACCGGGGGACGGGACCGGACAGGGCAACGGGTTCGGACCTTTCGGCGCTTTCCGGGGCGGAATTCGGGAACGGAGGAATAAGCCAGGGGACGGTTCTGCCGGCCGGCGGAGAGGATGATTTCTGCTACGGCGGAGCCTGGTCTATCTACCAGGAGAGCGGTCACCGTTTAAATGGCGGCCATCTGGTGGAGAGCTTCGTCATGATGGAGACCGGGGACGGGACGACGGTGTTCGCGGACCCGGAGGAGCATGCGGGGGACGGCTATGCGGTGACATTTTGTGCCGATGAGCCGGCGGACATGTATCCTTTCGTGGATGTGATGCACTACCGCAGAGTGCCGCTTTCGGAGGCGGATTGTTTTACGGATGCCCAGAGGACGGCGCTGGCGGTGATTCTTCCAGCCGGTTATCCTTATGTGGGCGCGGAGATATTCCGGGAGAGGCTGCAGGAGGCCGGAGTGCCGGTATCAGCTTCCTGCGGCGAGGAGGAGATGCTGGCCGGCATGCAGGCCGCCATCTACTGCATTACCAACCCGCGGAGTGACGGGGAGGCCTGGGGATATGAGTCTTCGGACCCGGAGGGCAGCCAGTGGTTTTCCGTGAAGAATACGGACGGCAGATTTCCTGAAGCGACGGGGTCGGACCTGGAGAGGGACATTTCTCCAGCGGGTGCCGGCCAGGATGCCAAGAACGGGGAGGCGACGTCCGGGGATGCGGAGACAGAGGATGCGGAAGCCTCATACTATGACGGCAGAGCGGCGCAGGATGTGAACCTTATCCGGGATTATCTTCTGCGCCTGGCAAGGCCCCGGGGCGGAATGCTGAAGTCGCCGAGAAATCCGGTGATTCCGAAGTCTCCGAGGAATCCGGTCATTCCGAAAGCACCGCAGAATCCGGTTACTCCGCGGGGCGACGGTTCAGGTGAACCGGGAGAGGATTCTGCCGGTGAATCCGGCACTGCCGTATCCGGGCCGGAGCTGCGGGAAGTGGAGTCTCTTTCGATTATCCCCGTGGATAATGGAGACGGTACCTGGAAGGCGGTGGCACAGGGAGAGCTCTCGAGGGAAGTCCGGGAGAGTTCTACCGGCTATCGGGAACGGGTGACGGTGCAGCTGCTCTGTACGGATAAGGACGGCAATCCGTTAAAGGACTATATGTCGCCGATTATCCCGGTGGCGGCAGGGGAGAAGCGCTTTTTTGCGGAGCTGGAGGGACTTCCTGCGGATGCGGAGGTGACTTTTGTCTGCACGGTGCACATTATTGACAATGAAGTCTACGTCTATTACCCCGAAGGCGCCGGGAAGGAAGGCTGGCAGATTCAGATCGGCGCCGGCGGCGGGAATTTTTACCGGGAGCTCTATGAACGGACGGAGTCGATCCCTGTGCGGAAGGAGTGGAGAGAGGCGCCTGGTGCAGCCGGAGAAGGAGACCCGGAGACTGCCGGCGCGGAAGGTGATACGGAAGGTGGTGCGGTGCATCCGGCGGTAACCGTCCGGCTTCTGCAGGACGGGAAGCCCTATGTGCTTTCGGACGGCAGTACCGGCGGCGGTTTCGATGGCGGCATGGATGGTTCTTCCGGCGGAAGCGGGATGAAGCTTGTGCTGTCAGAGGAAAATGGGTGGACGGGGACATTTGCCCACGTGCCCAGGGAACGGTGGTCGTACACTTCCTACGAGGCGTCAGAGCGGACGGAAAGCCTGGTGCGGCTCTCGGACCACAGCTACACGGTGGAGGAGGATGTGCCGGAAGGCTTTACGGCGGAGGTTTTCGCAGAGAAGGTGGAATATCCGGAGTATACGGACTGCGCGGGACTTCCGGCACCGGGAGAGAAGGTTGTCGTCTCGGCCGGAGGAGTGCCGCTGTGCATCGGCGATGAGCCGATTGTGTTCCGGGTAAAGGCGGACAGCGATGCCGGTTCTGCAGGAAGTTCGGGAGATTCGGTGGTGCTTGTGCTGGAGTCCTGGGGTGCGGAATATCTCGCCGGGCGGGATGCGGATGGACGCATTGTCCTGGAGATTCCGGGGGAAGGCCTGTGGCTGTCCTTTGCCGATGCGGACGGGAACGGCAGGATTGATTTTGAGAATATGGATGAGCTGCTGCCGGCGGATTCGGCCGGGGAAGCGGGGAGTGTGACATTCCGAAGAAAGGAACTGTCGAAGCCTGCCGGGGAAGGATTCCTGATAGTGAACCGGCCGAAGGTGCCGGAGGAGCCGGAACCTGAGCCGGAACCGGAGCCCGCCTCGCCGTCGGTTCTGCCTGATCCGGGGCCCGGGCCGTCACCGGATCCGGATCCGGGAACACCGCCTGTGCCGGAACTGAAGCCGGACCCGGCACCTGCGCCGCCGGCGGAGGTTTTGCCTGAGCCGGTCCGCGAGGTACCTTCGGGCGGACATTCTTCCGGCGGAACCGGCGGATCTTCCGGGCCAAAAGGCGCAGGAAGAGTTATCGTGCAGAAATCTTCACCGGAGGAACAGAAGCTTCCGGCAGAACGGCCGCCCTACGGGGTTCTGGGGGTAAGAAAGGTTCCGCAGGAGAAGGAAAACAGCGTGCTGGCCGGCCGCCGGAGGGCTGAGACGGGAGACAGGAACAGGATGTTCTTCTGGGGAAGCCTGTGCGCGCTGGGACTGATTGACCTCATCATCTTTCTGCTTCTGAGAGTGTTCGCAAAGCCGGAGAAGAAGAGTCTGCCGGGCGGAGGGAAGAATTCGCCGGAGAGCAGATTAAGTCTGCGGGAGCGCAGGGAGAAGAAAGAATAAGAGGATGCTTGCCGCCGCAGCCTGTGATTTCGTATAATGAAGAAAAACAATGAAGAAAAAACAAGGATGCGGGGGCAAAGGGTGAAGATCATGGTCAGTGCCTGCCTGGCAGGCGAAAACTGCAAATATAACGGAGGGAATAACCGGAATGAGAAGGTGCTCCGGCTGATGGAGGAGCACGAGGTTATCACGGTGTGTCCGGAGGTGATGGGAGGTCTTCCCACACCCCGGATTCCCTCGGAGGTTAAGGAGGGCGTGGTGATGTCCCGGGACGGGCGGAATGTGGACCGGGAATTCCGGGAAGGCGCAAGGCAGTGCCTGGAGATTGCCCTCCGGGAGAAGCCGGACCTGGTTGTGTTCCAGTCCCGGAGTCCCAGCTGCGGGCCGAAGGGGCGGTATGACGGGACATTTTCCGGAAAACTTGTGGAGAAGCCCGGCGTGACCGCAGAGCTTCTGATGGCCCACGGCTTCCGGGTCGCAGACGTGGAGGACCTGTGAGGGCTGTCAGGACACTTTTCGGAGAGAGCTTGGGCATTGTCCCCGGGGAGGGACAGATAATATGGCATGTTTTACACAGACGTATTGCGGACTGCTTTTTGGCAGGCGCAGAAAGGAGTGCAGAACATGCCATTTATTGTGGAATCGAATCGGAATGTGAGGGAGGTTTCAGTGGTGCGCCGGGAGGGAGAATTCTCTGTGGTGCGCTTTACAGACAGGGGCGGATGGGAGACGCGGACGAACTGTATCCGGATCAGGACGAACCGGATCCTTAGCTCTCTCGCAGAGGCGGAGGCCAAGGTGACGGTCCGGAAGGATGCGCCGCAGAGTCATGCCCAGGCTGCGCCCATGAAGACGCACTTTGACTATGAGGATGAGTATCTGCGGCGCGAGATGCAGAAGGGAAGCGGTGTTTACCGGTTCTGACCGTATTTACTTGATGGATCTGCCGAATTCGTAGGCTTTGTCGAGGGCTTCCTTTTTGGCGGATGCCTCGCCGGGGCCGCCTAAGCCGCCGCAGAAAAGGGAATCCATGAATTCTGCGTTTTCAAAGCAGTCTACCCAGCCTTCAAGGCCGCTTTCCGCCTTCTGGGGAACGTAGTCTTCGTCCTCAAAGGCGACGGAGAGCATATAGACTCTGCGGAACTTATAATCGGTGGTGTAGAGCGGATTCATCCGGTCCAGAAGGGTCTTCATCTGGCCGCTCATCTCGTAGTAGTAGATGGGGGTGGAGAAGACCAGGGTGTCGGCTTCTTTCATCTTTTCTGCGATCTCTATGGCATCATCGTTAAGAACACACTTCTGTGTCTGCTGACAGGCCAGGCAGCCGATGCAGAATTTCAGGTTTTTGCCCTTGAGGCTGATTTCTTCAACCTGGTGGCCGGCATCTTTTGCCCCGGCGATGAGGCGCTCTGTCAGGATATCGGAATTGCTGTTCGGGCGCAGGCTGGTTGTGATGACAAGTACATTACTCATAGGATGGTCCTCCGTTGATGTGGTTTTTCTGTATCTACCGACTATCATAACGAAAGAGTACGGGGGTTCGTCAAGGATAATCTGCGGAGCGGTGCAATGCCGGAACAGGAAGAGGGAGGCCATGCCTCTCTGTATGCAGAACTTCTCATTGGAAAACGGGCCCCGCTGTTGTAAAATAAAGGGGTCAGTAAAAGACAATTCCGAAAGGAGACCAGCTATGAAAAAGGTGCTTTTGATCAATGGAAGTCCCCACGGAAATGGCTGCACACAGGCAGCGCTCGATGAGATGATTGCTGTTTTTGAGAAGGAAGGAATCGAGACGGATGTCCTTCAGGTAGGAAATCAGAGCATCCGGGGATGCGTGGCCTGCGGGTTCTGTGAGAAGAACGGCAAGTGCGTGTTTGATGATCCGGTCAATGAAGCCGCCATCAAGTTTGAGAAGGCGGACGGCCTGGTGGTAGGCAGTCCGGTGTATTACGGATCGCCCAACGGAACGGTGCTGTCTTTTCTGGACCGCCTGTTTTACAGCACCCATTTCCCGAAGAACCGCAAGGTGGGATGCGCGGTGGTGAGCTGCCGCAGAGGCGGCAATTCCGCGTCTTTTGATGTGCTGAATAAGTATTTTACCATTACGGGCATGCCGGTGGCTTCCAGCACGTACTGGAATCAGGTCCACGGCTTTACGGCCGAGGATGTGAAGAAGGACCTGGAAGGTCTGCAGACCATGCGGAATCTTGCAAAGAACATGGCATTCATGATCCGGGCCCTGGGCGAGGCCGCAGACAAAGAAGGGTGGCCGGAGCTGGAGACGGACACATTTACCAATTTTATGGACGGAAAGTAGGTTGAAACGATGAGTGATGTAATGAAGAGAGCAGAAGAAATGAGGGCGTCTGCGGATCCTCACTATAACTGTGCCCAGTCGGTTTTTGTGCCGTTCGCGGAGCGGGCAGGCATGGACACGGAGACGGCGCTGAAGACGGCAGCCTGTTTTGGCAGCGGCATGAATATGGGATCGGTCTGCGGCGCGGTGACCGGCGGCCTGATGGCGCTGGGCCTTGCCGGTGCCGGCGACCAGCCGACCTGCCAGGCGTTCTGCCGGAAGATCCGGGAGAATCATGACGGCATGCTGGACTGCAGGGATCTTCTGCGGGCAAATGCCGAGAAGGGCGGAGCGAGAAAGCCTCACTGCGACGGAATGGTTTTTGAGGCCGTCCGGGCGGTGGAGGAGATTCTGGCTGCAAAAGGACTGTGATGCGAAGACATTTCCCGGCAGGGGCCGCAGCGCTGTTTGCTCTGATGCTCTTTGCTGCGGGATGCGCCGGAAGCGGGGCGGGGAGTGAAACCCCGGCCCGGACCGAGGCACCGTCAGAGGCGGATGTGCCGGCGGATACGGAAACGGCGGAAGAGACGGAGACGGCAGAGGAGACCGGGGCAGCAGAAACGGGCGCTGCAGTCGGGAGTGAAGCTGAAGAGACCGGACCGACGGCAAACAGTGAAGCAGCAGTGCCGGATGCGGACGAGGCCTTCTACATGACGGAGATTACGGATGCGCTGTTTGCCCGCATGGAGGGAAAGACCTTTAAGGCGGACTGCACCCTTCCCCGGGAGGACCTGCGGTATCTTCACGTTCTGCATGTGGACGGGGCCGGAGAGGTGCACGAGGGCGAGATGGTGGTGAATTACCATATCGCGGAGGATGTGCTGGAGATTCTCCGGAAACTGTATGAAGCGGGATATCCCATCGAGCGGATGCGCCTGATGGATGAGTATGATGCGGACGATGAGACAGCGATGCGGGATAACAACTCTTCCTGTTTCAACTTCCGCTTTATTTCGCATACAACAAGGGTGTCCAAGCACGGCCTCGGGCTGGCGGTGGACATCAACACCCTGTATAATCCCTATACCAGGGTGGCCGACGGCGTGCGGATCGTGGAACCGGCGACGGGAGAGGCCTATCTTGACCGGGAGGCGGATTTTCCCTACAAGATTACGGAAGGGGACCTGTGCTGGCAGCTGTTTGCGGAGCACGGCTTTATATGGGGCGGAAGCTGGAAGAACCGGAAGGACTATCAGCATTTTGAGGTACCGACGGATGTCATAAGACAGTGGTATCCGGAGTATTAAAAAAGGTTTGGGAATCCAGACCCACGCATCAGAGGGAGGACTTGGATTATGAAGAAACAGGGGAGAGCTCTGGCACTCATGCTGGCTTTTATACTGGCAGGCCAGGCGGCAGCCTGCGCCGGCGGAGAGAATGGGCCTGCGGAGAGTACCCAGGCGGGAAGCAGCGCAGAAGAGAGTGCCGCCGGTACGGGAGAAGCCGGGACGGCAGAGAGCGGCGCTGCGGATAAGGAAGGCACAGAAGAGGCCGGCGAGGAACCGGAAAAGGTGGGGCTTCCCGCCGTGGGCGATGTGGTGGAAGGCTTTGAGGTGAAGGAGATCCGGCCTTTTGACATGATTGCCACGGATATCGTGCTGTTTGAGCATCAGAAGACGGGGGCGAAGCTTCTCTACTTTGCCAATGACGATACCAACCGGGTCTATGACCTGACGTTTCTCACCCAGGCCATCGATGATACGGGACTTCCCCATGTGTTTGAGCATGCGACCCTGAACGGAAGCGAGAAGTATCCTTCCTCGGCGCTGTTCTTCAACATGATCAACCAGACGTATAATACCTATCTGAACGCCTCGACCTACCAGGTCATGACGACCTATCCCTGCGCGAGCCTGTCCGAGGAGCAGCTTCTGAAGTATGCGGATTTCTATACGGACAGCTGTCTGCATCCCTGCGTGCTGGAAAAGGAAAGCATATACCGGGAGGAGGCCTGGAGATACCGGCTTCCCAATGCGGATTCGGAGATGACCATCGAGGGCACGGTGTATTCGGAGATGCTGGCGGCCTATAATCTGCACCGGGCGGCGGCTTACAATGCGGCCAGAACCATTTGCCCGGGCTCCTATGCGGGCAATGTCTCCGGCGGCGACCCGAAGTATATTCCGGACATGACCTATGAGATGCTCCGGGATTATCACGAGAAGTATTATCATCCCTCCAACTGCCTGGCCGGCCTGTACGGAGATTTTAAGGATTATACCGCCTTCCTGAAGCTGCTGAATGAGGCATTTGCCCCTTATGAGCCCCAGGACTTCGTGCTGGAGGACCCGGGGTATACGCCGATTACGGAATCGGTGGAGAAGGAATTCACCTTCCCGGCGGAGGCTTCCTCGGATACGGCAAACAAGTCGGAGATTTACTATGAGATTCTCTGCCCCGGCTTAAAGAAGGACAGTGAACAGCTGACGAAGGTCACGATTCTCACCGACCTCCTCGGTCAGGAGTCGTCTCCTCTCGGACAGGCGCTGAATGAACAGTTTCCGGCTTCCACCTACAGTGTCTATGTAGAAAATGAGATGCCGGAGTCGGCGCTGGTATTTACCCTCTCAGAGGCCAATCCGGAGGATGCGGCACCGTTCAGGGAGACCATTGACCGGGTTCTCTCTGAGGTTTCGGAGACCGGTTTTTCCGACGGATTTGTGGATGCCCAGGCGGCTTCTTCGGAGCTGGCCGCAAAGCTTGCCAGGGAGAACACCTCTCTGGGAACGGACCTGATTCCAAACTTTATGTATGAGTATGCCTGCACCGGCAGTCTCTGGAAGTATCTGCAGGATACGGAAGCGGTGGAGCAGATAAGAAGCTGGCATGAGGCGGGAGAGTTCCAGACCGTTCTTTCGGGACTTCTTGCCGAAGAACCGGTGACGGCCCTTGTGACCACCAGACCGGAGCCGGGTGCAAAGGAAAAGCAGGACAGGGAGCTTGCGGCACGCCTTCAGAAGGTGAAGGCCTCCATGAGTGAGGAGGAACTGCAGGATATCATCGCAAGAAGCAATGCGGAGAAGGAGACGGAGGACGCCTCGACCTATGTGGCACAGCTTAAGGGCGTGGATGTGAAGTCTCTGCCGGAGGAGTACCGGACCTATGAGGTTTCCGATGAGACCGATGAGAAGGGAATCCGGCATATGTCCGCCGAGGCGGAGGTGGACGGCGTGGGCACTCCGACGCTGATGTTTGACGCTTCGGGCCTTACGAAGGATGATCTCCACTGGTTTGCCCTCTACAATCAGCTGGTCGGCCTGATGGATACCTCTGAGCACCGCTGGCAGGAGCTTTCCGAGCTGCAGAACCGGTATCTGAACGGGTTCCAGTTCGGATTGGCCCTGGTGCCGAAGTATAAGACCAAGGAATTCAAACCCTACCTGAATGCGTCCTGGACCACGGCGGAGGAGGACCTGGAGGAAGGATACGCCCTGCTCGAAGAGCTCATGTATGACACGCAGTTTACGGACAGCGCAAGACTGCTGGACCTGGTCCGCCAGGAAAAGAACAGCTTCCGTGCGGATGTGACACAAGCCCCCTATCCCATGCTGGCAAGGCAGGCCTTCGGCTCTTCGGTGCCCATGTATGCGTACCGGGATTTTGCGGACGGCATCTGGTATTACCACTTCCTCTGCCAGACGGAGGAGGAGATGGAGAAAGACCCGGCGTACGCCCAGGAGAAGCTTCTTGCCATCCAGGAGTACTTTAAGAACAGCTTCGGGGCCGTCTCTTCCTATGCCGGCACGGCAGATGGCATAAAGGAGAACCGGGCCGCCGCGGATGCCTTCCTCGGAAAGCTGGAGAATAAGAAGGTGGAGCCTGCTTCCTGGGATTTTGTGAAGCCGGCCCGCTGGGAGGCCCTGATTGCGGATCTTTCCGTGCAGTTTAACGGCATTGTCTGCGATTATAAGACCGCCGGACTGGAAGAGTATTCCGCGGACATGGATGCGCTGGCCTCCCTTATCAGTGATACCTATCTGATTCCGATGCTTCGGGAGCAGTACGGAGTATATTCGCCGAATATTTTGTTCAATGACTATGGCGTGCATATCCTGGCCTACCGGGATCCGAACATCCCGGAAACCTTCCGGGTGCTGGAGGCTCTGCCGGAGTTTATCCGGGACATGGAGTTTACCCAGGAGGATATTGACGGTTATATCATGTCCGCCTATGCGGGCCTGGCGCAGGAGCCGGGACAGCTTGGCGGTGCGGCGGGTGCCATAAGCGACCGGATGGCCGAAATTCCGGAGGATCAGGTGCTGACCGACATGCGGCAGATGAAGACCCTTACGCCGGAGAAGGTGAAGAGCTATGCGGATATGTTCGCAAAGGTTATGGAGGACGGCTTCCGCTACAGTGCGGGCGGCGCTTCCGTCATCCGCCGGAATTCCTCCCTCTTTGATGAGATTCTGAATCCCTTTGCAGGGGAATAGGATTGTGGTACAATTGACAGTGGATTAAAGCATTGAAGTGAATTATGCCGATGAAACCCAGGAGGTAGCATATGGAACAGCAGATGTTTTCCAATTCCAGCATTCTGGCATGGCTGACCTATTACGCCGAGCATACCCAGGTGGATCTGGGCCGCATCAAGATTCTTGATATTACCAGAAAGAATAAGAATGTTATTCCGACGGTGGAATCCCACAATTCCACCCTGATTTTCACGGAGGCCGGCCACCCGGATATTTTCTACCGGATGTGGGCAGCAGGCCTGGGCGACTGCACCGTCTGGTACAATGAGGGCAGCGATCCTTCCGGTGAGATTCTGAATAAGCCCATCCGGGAGATGATCAACCGGGGCATCAATGCCTCTGCGGCCATGCTCATCATCAACCCCAATGCCCGCTCGACGTCGAAGATCGGCATGAAGAACATGAACTTCCGCCGGGGCTCCGTGCGCTATGTGGGCAGTGAGATCCGCGCGGTGATGCTCTCCAAGATGCATGTGGATCAGGCGGATACCATCTGCGTGATCAGCGGCGAGTCCATCGCCGTGGAGGCGGCGCTGCAGGCACCGGAGGGCGAGGTTATCGCGGTGGAGTACAACCGCAACGACCGCCGGACCCTGGAGGAGAATGCCCATGAATTCGGCCTTCACAATATCGAGATTATCGACCATGTGGACGATGAGACGCTGAAAGACCTTCCGGCACCGCGCCTTACGATGCTGGTGGCTTCCGCCAGCATGGAGCAGGAGATGGAATGTCTGCTCCGGAAGAATCCCCATATGGAATTCATGATTTATACCCTGGATTTCCAGTGCGCGGCCGGAATGCCTGCGGTCTTCGAGCGGTATGGCATAAGCGACTGTGAGATTATCCAGATTGAGGTGAGCAAGCTGAACAGCAAGAGAGAGTTTGTCTCGGAGCCGGCTCCCTGGATTATCACGGGAAAGGCATAATCGGCGAATTCTTTCAGGAGAAACGAGGCATCGGAACCAATGACCCACAAACAGATTATACTGGCCTGGCTGAGGTACAATCTCGGCCTGGTGATTTATTCCTTCGGCGTGTATTGCACAATACACGCCGATATTGGCGCTGCCCCCTGGGATGTCTTTTATCTGGGACTCTCCGGCACGCTTCACACAACCTACGGCGTAATCTCCCTGGCAACCGGCGTCCTGGCGGTGGCTCTGGATTTGTGGATGGGAGAGAAGATCGGCTTCGGCACCCTGTTTGATGCGGTGTTTACCGGCTTTTTTGCCGACTTCTGGATGTACCTCAATCCGGTCCGCTTCCTGGAAGCGGCGGTGGGGCCGGTGTCGCAGGCTTTGCCGTCACGTCTTCTCGTGATGGCGGCGGGACTGTTCATCCTCTCCCTGGGGACTTACTTCTGCATGTCCTCGGGACAGAGCTGCGGGCCGAAGGATGCGATGCTTATCGGTATCGGAAAGCGGCTGAGAGCATTTCCCATCGGCGTGGTGCAGATTCTTCTTCAGGCGGCCGTGCTTTTCATCGGCTGGACCCTGGGAGGACCGGTGGGAATCGGGACAGTGATGGCCGCGGGTCTCGGCGGAACGGCCATGCAGATTGTCTTTCATCTGCTGCGTTTTGAGCCGAGAGATACGGTTCACTACGACCTGATAGAGACTGTGCGGATGCTGACCGGGAAGGCGTAAGATGCCTTGCCATACCCGGGTCTCTCCTAATAATATGTAATCCGGAGGAAAAATCCCATGCACCATATGAAAGCCAGGCTGCTGATCATCCTGTCCATGGCCATCTTCGGCACCATCGGCCTGTTTGTGAGGAATATTCCCATTCCCTCGTCGGAGATTGCCCTGTTCCGGGCGATTCTGGCGTCGGTACTGCTGATATGCTGGCTCGTCATCCGGAATAATCCGATTCCCTTCCGGCAGATCTGGAAGGAGGTTCCCTTCCTGATCCTCTCCGGCGTGGCCATGGGATTCAACTGGATCCTTCTCTTTGAGGCCTATAAGTATACGACGGTTTCCCTGGCGACGCTGTCTTACTACTTTGCGCCGGTGATTGTGACGGCGGTATGCCCCATCCTGTTTCGGGAGAAGCTCACCCGGCAGAAGGTCATCTGTTTTCTCATGTCCACCCTGGGCCTGGTACTCATCACGGGAATCGGGGATGTGTCGGGCACCGGCACCCACGGAAAGGGAATTCTTTTGGGCCTCGGGGCCGCGGTTCTCTATGCCTGTGTCGTCATTACCAATAAGTTCATCCGGCATGTGAGCGGGATTCACCGGACTCTTCTGCAGTTCCTGGCAGCAACGGCGGTTCTTCTTCCCTACGTCATCTTAACGAACGGGATTACCTTTGCGGGAATGGATGGAAAGGGCTGGGCATGCCTGTTAATCCTTGGCGTGCTGCACACCGGCATTACCTATTGTATGTACTTCTCGGCCCTGCGGGATCTGCCGGGGCAGGAGGCTGCCATCTTAAGCTACGTGGACCCGCTGGTGGCGGTGGCGCTCTCTGTGCTGGTTCTTCATGAGGCCATGACGCCGGTCCAGATGGTGGGCGGCATCCTGATTCTCGGATTTACTCTGGTCAATGAAATCGCCGGGGAATAGGGAAGTAAATAATGGTTGCAAACAGGTTAAGGTTTTGTTAAAATGCAAGTGTGTAATATGTTACATACTTGCATTTTTATTTTTGTAACAATCGGGATTCTGAACGAATCCAACCAGCGAAAAACGGTATAACATCGATATTTTTAAGAGGTGTCCCACATGAAACAGAAGGATATGGATATCAGAAGCGAGAACGCCCCCATCATCGAAGGGGAGAGTGAATTTGCGGCCCGCATCGCCATGTACCGGCCGAAGATGAACGCCTCCCAGAATAAAATTGCGGATTTCCTGCTGCAGGATGAAAAGGCCGCGGCAGATATGAGTATCTACGAGATGGCGGAGAGAATCGGCACCAGCGTGGCTACCGTGACCCGGTTCTGCCAGTTCATCGGCTTCAGCGGCCTGGCGGACATGAAGTTTCATATGCAGCAGCAGGCGGTATCTCTGAGTCAGGATATCGGAATCCTGCAGACGGACAGCGTCAATGTGATCAAGCAGAAGACCCTGCAGTTCAGTGAGACTTCTCTGCACAGCTGTCTGATGGAGCTGGATAATGACACGCTGGAGCAGGCGGTGGAGAAGATGGGAACGGCCCATCAGATCATGCTCTGTGCCATGGGCAATGCCGGCGGCATCGTGCAGTCCGGCGCGGCGCTTCTGATGTCCATGGGCTTTGAAGCCTTCACCGTGTCAGATTATTTGCTGCAGCTGCGCACCGCGGCAAGACTGGATGAGAAGGATATCCTCATCGCCATCAGCTATGACGGGCAGGCCAAAACCACCGGAGACTGCATGATGCTGGCGAAGAAGCATGGAGCATCGGTGATACTGATTACTTCCGTGAAGGATTCTCTTCTTTCCCGGTATGCGGACTATGTATTCTATACGCCGCCCCGGACCGCAGGGAATCCCATGAACATCACCGCCACCGCTCTCTGCCAGATGAGCATTCTCCATGTGCTGGCTCTCGGTGCGGTTACCCGTCACTATGACCGCGTGAAGGAGGTTGGCCGCAAGCAGATGCAGCTCAGTGACCTGAGCCGCTATGACGATCGGCAGAAGGAGATTCCGATCGGGCGGATGCGGTCCGTTCCAGAACAGGGATAAAACGGCTGCAGCATGTAACCTGTTACAGTATGCGGCTGCAGAATATAATACAGAATGAAAGGACCCGGCCTGGCCGGGTCTTTTTTTGGGGTGATACGGCCTGCAGGCGGCCGCCCCGCGGGATGCTCCTTCCATGTCGGAGGGGCATATTATTCAGTTTGCTAAATAATTCACAAGGTTTTTGTGCAGATTGCATAAAAACAGGGAGAACATAATGTGCATTGTTACAAAATTAAAATTTACACTTGAAACATGTTACAAGATGGTGTAGTATGTAACCAGAAACAGGAACAAACAAATATGAATGTAACAGGTTACAGCCTGAGACATATCAGCAGAACAAAAAATCTTGTAAACCAAACGAACATGAAAGGAGCACCACAATGAAGAAACTTCTCTCCGTCATCCTTGCAGGAGCCATGGCACTGTCCCTTACCGCTTGCGGCAGCAGCGCACCGGCTACCACCGACACCACCGCAGCAGCTGCAGCAGGTTCTGAAGCAGCCGCAGCCGAAGCTCCGGCTTCCTCCGATACTGACTGGCCGACCGGTACCGTGAACGTTACCGTTCCCTACAACGCCGGCGGCGATACCGATACCTACTGCCGCGCTCTCTTCGACAGAGTCGGCAAGAAGCTGGGCCAGACCTTCGTAGTAACCAACCTGACCGGCGGTTCCGGCATGGTTGCAGCAATGGATGTTATGGGTAAGAAGCCGGACGGCTACACCATCCTGTTCAACCACACCGGCGCATCTCTCGTACAGGAAGCAACCGACAGCGTAGAGTTTTCCTATACCGAGGATTTCGCCAACTGCTGCACCGTAGCTCTGGATCAGACCTACAGCCTGGTTGCGGTTTCTCCGGAAGGCAAGTATAAGCAGTACAGCAGAGGCTGGAGCGACCTGGAAGGCATGCTCGCCGATGCCAAGGCAAACCCGGGCAAGATTCGCTACTCCACCGTATTCGGTTCCACCACGCAGTATGTAGGACAGACTCTTGAGAAGCAGGCTGGCGTACAGTTCGACAACATCGATGTAGGAACCTCCTCTGGTGACCGTCTCGCAGCCATGCTCGGCGGACAGGTTGACATTGCGGCTTTCAATTACGTCAACATTGCGGATTACGTAGAGGCCGGAGACCTGGTAGTTCTCGGCGTTATGTCTGAGGAGCCCGTGGAGGGCATCGACTTCCCGACCTTCAAGGAGCTCGGTTATGATGTGGTTTCCCAGAAGAAGTACGAAGTGAAGTTCCCGAAGGGCACCGATCAGGCTATCGTTGACAAGCTTGCCGCTGCCTGCAAGGAAGTAGTTGAGGATCCGGAATTCGCTGAGGTTCTTAAGACCTACTACGCAGAGCCGCTGTACCGCGATGCTGCACAGATGAACGAGGAAGACCCGGCTGAGGTGGAAGAACTCAGAGCCGGTCTTGCACAGTAACAGAAGACGAAACGACGCGGGGGGATAATTCGGAAGAATCATCCCCCCGGTGATTAAGAACTTCTAGGAGGATACATCTCATGTCGAATAAACAGCGGAATCTCCTGACCTCCGTTATTTTCCTCATTTTCGGCGCCTTCATGCTGATGCAGTCCCTGGCGGTGCCGCACAAGATTCCCAGCGATGTGGGCTCCGGCTATGTTCCGGCTTTCATCGCCATCTGTCTCCTGGTTGTGGCGGGCGCAAAGCTTATCATTACCCTCATGAATCGTGACCCGGCAGATAACGCAGCGAAAAAGAGCGAGTGGAGCACCAAGGGCGGTATTGTCACCATGCTTATCATGCTGGCATACATGGCTGCTTTCGAGCCGGTGGGATTTGTTGTCTCCAGCATCGTGTTCCTGTTCGCCCTGATGAACTGGTTCGCGAATAACGAGAACCGGAAGCCGGTACTGTTCGCCATTATCGCCATTCTGCTGCCTATCGCAGTGGATGCCCTGTTTGTCTTTGTCATCAAGATGCCGCTTCCCAAGGGCATTATCGGATTTTAAGGAAGGAGGAACGGAAAAATGATTGCACCTGAAATGATTGCGCAGGCATTTGCCAATACATTTACACCCATGTGTCTGTTCCTCATCTGGTTCGGCACGATTATCGGAATCATCTTCGGTTCCATCCCGGGACTGTCCGCCACCATGGCGGTTGTTCTCTTCCTGCCGCTGACCTTCGGCATGGAAACCACCCAGGGCCTTGCTCTTCTCTGCGGTCTGTACATGGGCGGTATCTCCGGCGGCCTTATCTCCGCCATCCTGTTAAAGATTCCGGGAACTCCCTCCTCCATCTCCACCGTATTCGACGGCGGCCCGATGGCGGAAAAGGGTGAGGCGGGACGCGCTCTGGGCGTCGGTATCCTCTATTCCTTCCTGGGTTCCGTCCTTGGTATCTTTGCCCTGATGTTTGTCTCCCCGCTGCTGGCGCAGGTCTGCCTTCTGTTCGGCGCGGCTGACTACTTCGCAGTTGCGGTCTTCGCGCTGTCCATCATCGCTTCCCTGTCCGGCAAGGACATGCTGAACGGCCTTATCTCCGGTCTTATCGGTATCGCCCTTTCCACCGTGGGTATGGCGCCGATCGACGCAGTGGTCCGCTTCACCTTCGGCAACTATCAGCTGATGAGCGGCTTCGATATCACCGTTCTCCTGATTGGTGTATTCGCTATCACTGACATCATCATCTCCGGTTTCGAGAGAGAGCATCTCGCGGACAAGATGGAGAAGAAGAAATATAAGCTGAAGGGCTACGGCATCTCCATGACCGAGTTCATCCAGCAGATTCCGAACACCATCATCTCCGCCATCATCGGTATCGGCATCGGTATTCTGCCCGGCATCGGCGGTTCCACCTCCGGTCTTCTGGCTTATACCACGGCGAAGAACCGTTCCAAGTATCCGGAGAAGTTCGGTACCGGCATTATCGACGGCGTCATCGCTTCCGAGTGCGCCAACAACGCTACCATCGGCGGTTCCATGATTCCGCTGCTCTGCATGGGTATCCCGGGCAACACCGTATCCGCCATCTTCCTGGGCGGTCTGCAGGTACACGCCATCAGCCCCGGTCCCCTGATTTTCAACAAGTCCGGACAGTACGTCTACGGTATCTACCTGGCCCTCATCATTTCCTCCATTTTCATGCTGGTATTCGAGAGACTGGGTCTGCCGGTATTCGTAAAGCTCCTGGATATCCCGAAGCACATCCTGCTTCCCTGCATCGTGGTTATGTGCTGCGTCGGCGGTTATTCTGCCAACAGCCGTGTCTTTGATGTACAGTGCATCCTGTTCTTCGGACTTCTCGGACTCCTGTTCAAGGTTCTGAAGATTCCGAGCACACCGCTTATCATCGGCTTTATCGTCGGCAGCATGTTTGAGGAGAACCTCCGCCAGGCACTGCAGGCCGGCCACGGCAGCTGGAGCGTCTTCCTGGGAAGACCGATTGCCATGGCATTCTTCGTCATCACCATCGTGTCCTGCTTCTTCACAGTCCGTAAGAACATCCAGGAGAAGAAGCGCGCCGAGGCTGCGGGCAAGGAATTCGATACCGCAGAGGAAGAGGGCTGATACCGAAGCCCTGCGCAGAAGGGAGCATAGATTATGCTTATTCTGAAAAATGGTCACGTTCTGGATCCGCTGAATCAGGTGGATAAAACCGCGGACGTGGCAGTGGAGAACGGCCGGATCCTGAGCGTAGGGGAAGGCCTTCCCGCAAAAGATAGCGACAATGTGATTGACGCCTCCGGATGTTACGTGGTGCCCGGTCTCATCGACCATCACGCCCACGTGGCACCCCTGGCGAAGATCGGACTCCCGTCGGAAGCCCTGTGCTTCTCCTCCGGCGTTACCACCGTGGTGGATGCCGGCAGTACGGGATGCGCCAATTACATTTACCATATGGGCATTCTGGAACGGCTCCGCCTGAATATCCGGGCTTACCTGAATGTCTGCACCACCGGCCTGGACAGCCTTCCGGGCTGCCTCGAGGATGTGAACCCGGCCCACTGGGACCGGAATGGCATCAAAGAGTGCTTTGCCCGCTTCGGCGGACCGAAGGGAAGGCTGCACGGCCTGAAGCTCCGCACCAGCGCACCCATCGTAAAGGACCTGGGATATAAGGTTCTGGAGGAGACGGTGAAGCTGGGCGAGGAGATCGGGGTGCCGGTGATGGTGCACTGCACCAACCCGCCGGGGGAGCTCGCGGAGCTCCTGGAGATTCTCCGACCCGGCGATACCATTACCCACATGTACATGAACATCGGACCGAACCTCATCGGAGAGGACGGGAAGTTGATCGATGCGGCCTGGAAGGCCAGAGAGCGGGGCGTCTTCTTTGAGGCGGCCGACGCCAGAGCCCACTTCGGGCTGCCGGTGGCAGAGAAGGCCATCGCGGAAGGGTTCCTTCCGGACTTCATCGCCACGGACCTGACGAAGCTTTCTATGAACCTCCGGCCCACATCCTTCAGCATGTCCATGCAGATATCAAAGTATACGGCCATGGGCATACCCTTTGCGAAGGTTATCGAGTGCACCACGGTGAATCCGGCGAGGGAGCTGGGGCTCCTGGATTCGGCAGGATCTTTCACCGAGGGATTTGCAGCCGATGTGGCGGTGCTTCGTCCGGTGGATATGGAAACGGTCCACGGCGACCGGCCCTATGGCTCAAAAGACCAGCACACCTTTGTCGGCCATCGCATTTACCAGCCGGTTCTGACGCTGAAGAACGGCGAGATGGTGTACCGGGATATGACGTTCTGATATGTGTAAATGAACTTATTAATTTAACCATAGAAATCACCCTAAATCACTCCAGTTACTTTTAGAAACCAGGAATTATCAAAAGAGAGGTAATTATTATGTCAGTCGGAAAGAGAATCTATCTGAAGAGAAACATGCCGGATCCGGAGATTGTTGAGCAGTTCAAGTCCATCCCGGCTTCCAATACCGCAGATGTCATGGGAAGAAGCTGCGCCATGAATCCGAGAATTCATCTGGTATCCAGCCCGAAGGCCCAGATGATGGCAGGCCCGGCTTTCACCGTTAAGTGCCGTGCCGGCGACAACCTGGCTCTTCACGCAGCTCTGAACTTCTGCCAGGAAGGCGACGTTCTGGTCGTTTCCAACGAGGAAGACAACACCCGTTCTCTTATGGGCGAGGTTATGATGGCATTCCTGTATCTGCAGAAGAAGGTTGCCGGCATCATTCTTGACGGCCCGATCCGCGACATCGATGAGATCGGCAAGTGGGATTTCCCGGTATACTGCACCGGAACCACACCGGGCGGCCCCTACAAGGAGGGTCCGGGCGAAGTGAACGTTCCGATTTCCTGCGGCGGCATCAGCGTTAACCCGGGCGACATCATCCTGGCTGACCCCGACGGCATCATCGTTATCCCGAGAAGAGACGCTTCCACCATTCTGGAAGAGGCTAAGAAATTCCAGGCAGCCGATGAGGCGAAGCTGGAGAAGACCCGCCAGGGTATCATCAACCGCGGCTGGGTTGACAAGGCTCTCGAAGAGAAGGGCTTTGAGATTGTGGACGACGTATATCACAACTAATCAAGCAATTTCTGATTCTGCCGGTGTCCTGAGATACCGGCAGACAGTTTAAAAAGGAGATTTGTCATGAGCGTAAAAGTACTTCTTCCCCAGCCGATTCTTCCGGAGGGGTATGCATATCTGAAGGACCATGGATTTGAGGTTGTGGACGGCAGAGGATTCACCGAGGATGACATCATCGCTGATATCGCCGACTGCGACGCCATGATCGTCCGCACCGCCAAGATTACCCGCAAGATCATTGAGGCTGCTCCGAAGCTTAAGATTATGTCCCGCCACGGCGCCGGATATGACATGGTAGATATCGAAGCATGCAAAGAGAAGGGCATCCTGGTCTGCACCGCCGGCGGCGCAAATGCCGTATCTGTCGCAGAGATCGCCATCTTCAACATGCTGTACTGCGCAAAGAAGTTCAAGGCTGTCCAGAATCACATGATGGAGGATTACCGCTTCGCGAAGATGGGCATCAAGAAGGGCGAGCTGGAAGGCAAGACCCTGGGCCTCATCGGCACCGGCAACATCGGCGCCCTGGTAGCCCAGAAGGCACACTTCGGCTTCAACATGGAAGTCATCGCCTTTGATCCGTTTGCAAAGAACGTTCCGGAGTACATCCATCTGGTGGAGGACCGCGATGAGGTCTTCAAGCAGGCCGATTTCGTATCCCTGCATGTACCGGCCCTTCCGTCCACCATTCACAGCGTCAGCGACCATGAGTTTGACCTGATGAAGGAGACAGCTTACCTTATCAATACCGCAAGAGGCGCCATCGTGGACGAGCCGGCCCTGATTCGTGCCCTGCAGGAGAAGAAGATTGCCGGCGCCGGCCTCGACACCGTCGAGAAGGAGCCCTTCGACCTGGACAACCCGCTTCTCTCCATGGAAAATGTGGTCGTTGCCCCCCACATCGGCGGCGCAACCCAGGAAGCTTCCACCCGCTCCTCCGTGGCCTGCGCAGTCGCCATCGACGACTTCTTCGCCGGAAGAACTCCGAAGTTTGTGGTTCCGGAGCTGAGAGAGCTGCTGAATAAGTAAAATAAGCAAAATATAGTAATTACGGGAATATGGCCCTTCCGGCCGTCTTAGGACGGCCGGAGGGGCTTTTTTGAGCGATAGGCCGGAAAGCGGCAGAAGGCTTTTGCAGTTATTCACAGATATGATAAAATAATATAGATGTGAAAGAACATACTGCGGCGCAGGCCGGAAAGGGAGGAATAGATACGATGTTAAAAAAGGTGCTGATTGGTATCCTGGTCCTGGTAGTTCTGGGTGTTGCAGGATTCCTGGCGCTGGCGGTGCTGGTACTGAAGGATACGAAGAATAATATGGCGTCGCTGGGCGATACGGTGGAGAACTTCTCCGTGACCACAACGGACGGCAGAACCCTCACCCTGGATGAGCTGCTTAAGGAGAAGGACTGTGTGGTTGTGAACGTATTTACCACCTGGTGCGGCCCCTGCAAGGCCGAGTTCCCGGAGATGGAAAAAGCCTACGAGAAAGATCATGCGCGCTATGAGCTGGTGGCTGTGGCCGACGACGGAAACATCACGATTGACGACGTAGCAGCTTACCAGAAGGAGATGGGACTGACCTTCCCCGTGGGACTCTTTACGAAGCTGAATGAGGATCTGGCGACATTTGCCTATCCGACCACCTTTATCATTGACCGGAACAGGAAGGTGGGCTTCCGGCAGGAGGGAACCTTCCCGAGTGCGGAGGAGTTTGAGAAGACCGTAGCGCTGTTTACCGGCGATGATTACACGGCAAGACAGGTGGTCCGCTATACCCTGTACGCCATGGAAAAAGACGGCACGCCGATTCCGGGCGTGGAGGCGGAGGTTGTCTCTGATGGCAAAACCGAGATTTACACCACCGGTGAGGATGGATTTGCCGCCTGCACCATGGAGAACCCGGGAGAGGTTACCGTCCGCGTGAAATCCGCGCCGGAGGGCTACAGCTTTAAGGATACGGAGACGAAGCTGGAGAATAAGTCGGCCATCGTGAAGCTGGATGTGACGAAGAACTAAGGGGCAGGGAAATACCTGCATCCCACACTCGGAACGCGCTGCGTTCCGAGTGTGGGATGCAGTTTTTTTAAAAAAGTCCTTGCCATTATGAGAGGTTTGTGCTAGAATAGCTTTCGTCGGAGAGATAACCGACGAAAGCTTATGCGCGAGTGGCTCAGTTGGTGGAGCACGACCTTGCCAAGGTCGGGGCCGCGGGTTCGAGTCCCGTCTCGCGCTCTTTCTTTTTCAGGGGACCACGTGAAGGCGTGGTCCTTTTTCTATAACAAATTATGGGAGGTTTCGCATGCTGACACTGGAGAGAGCGAAGGAACTCAACAAGGACATGGTGACGGAGGAGTCTCTGATCATCCACAGCAAGAATGTGATGGCAGCCATGGGCGCCATGGCGAAGCATTTCGGCGAGGATGAGGAGCACTGGATGGCAGTGGGCTATCTTCACGATTATGATTATCAGAAGTATCCGGAAGAGCATCTTGCCCACACCGAGGAGGCGCTGCTTGACGCCGGTGTGTCCGCGGAGGATGTGCGCGCCATTCTGTCTCACGGCTACGGCCTCCGGAATGACGTGAAGCCGGAAACCAATATGGAAAAGAGCCTCTATACCGTCGATGAGCTGACAGGAATCATCCAGGCCTGTGCGAGAATGCGCCCTCACGGCATCACCGACCTGGAGGTGAAGAGCTTCATGAAGAAGTTCAAAGATAAGAAGTTCGCCGCAAAGTGCAACCGGGAGCTGATTCTTAACGGCTGTGAGATGCTGGGCATGGACCTGAAGGATGTTGCCGGCATCTGCATCGAGGGCATGAAGCCTTACGCCGAAGAGATCGGGCTTCTCGGGACGGAAGCAAAGTAATATAGAGAAAGCCCGCGCAGCGGGCAGATACGAATAAGCGGGGCCGTCGCATCATGGAATGCGGCGGCCCCGTGCTGTTCTATCAGGCGCTGCGCTCTGCGCGGCAGAATTGCATTCCCTCGAGTCAGATGCATTCCCTTGAGCCGGATGAATTCCCTCGAGCCGGATGAATTCCCTCGAGCCAGATGCATTCCCTTGAGCCGGATGCATCTCGGAGGGCTGGCAGAAACCTGCAGGATGCGTTAACAAGCCAGTCTCTGACTAGTCCCTGAGGTAGATGTATCCTTATGGATGTTCTCGTCCCGGAAAGATGCAGAGAAGCGGAAGGGATGCAGGCTGGGTGCATCTTTATGGATGTTCTCGTCCTGGAAAGATGCAGAGGAGCGGAGAAGATGCAAACTGGGTGCATCTTTATCGTTGCCCTCGTCCCGGAAAGATTCAGAGAGGCGGAGGAGAGAAGCATTTTCTTTAAGCGAGCTGTATCTTTCCTCTTTTGAAACAGCTGACAGGATGCACCGATCTTGCATCCCTTTGAGCCGGATGTATCTTTTCACTTTCGAAATAGCTGACAGGATGCACCGATCTTGCATCCCCTTTAGCAGGCCGTATCTTGCCGCATTCAAAAAGACCTGCAGGATGCAGGTCTTAAAGCTTGTTCATGCCGGCGCCGGTTTTCATGCATCCCCGAGAACTCCTGCGGGCTTCCAGGATGCGTCAGGCGCCGCGCAGAAGGGGAGCGGCACAGCAGAACGCGGCCCTCATCCCTACCAGCAGAGAACCTCGTGGCCTTCTTCGGTGACGAGGACCTGGATTTCCCACTGGGCGGAGGGCTTGCCGTCCGCCGTGTAGACGGCCCAGTTGTCGCCGCCGTCGGTGTAGACGTCGGGCTTGCCCATGTTGACCATGGGCTCGATGGTGAACATCATGCCGGGCACGAGAAGCATGCCGGTGCCCCGCTTTCCGATGTAGCCGACCCAGGGATCTTCGTGGAATTCGAGACCTACGCCGTGACCGCCGATCTCACGGACCACGCTGTAGCCGTGGGCTTTCACGTGGGAGTTGACGGCTTCCGCCATGTCGCCCAGGTAGCCCCAGGGCTTGACCTGCTCAAGGCCCTTGTAGACGGCCTCGCGGGTCACTTCCACCAGCTTTTTCTTTTCTTCGCTGACGTTGCCGATTAAGAACATGCGGGAGGAGTCGGAGAAGTAGCCGTCCAGGATGCTGGAGCAGTCCACGTTCACGATGTCGCCGTCCTTCAGTACCACCTTCGGGGAGGGGATGCCGTGGCATACCTGCTCGTTGACGGAGGTGCAGACGCTCTTCGGATAGCCTTCATAGTTTAAGTCCGCCGGGATGGCGCCCCGCTTCGTGGTCTCTTCGTACACCCACTTGTCGATCTGTTCGGTGGTGATGCCTTCGCGGATGTGCTCTGCGATAAAGTCGAGAACGGCGATATTCACCTTGCAGCTTTCCTTAATCTTTTCAATCTGGGCCGGGGTTTTCAGCAGCTTATGGTCGGGGACCACGTGGCCCTTCGCCTTCTCGGCCATAATCCGGTCATCAAATGCCTGGTGGCAGTGCTTGTACTTTTTGCCGCTGCCGCACCAGCAGGGGTCATTTCTTCCGATTTTTATCATTGTTTTATACCTTCTGTCACTGTCAGTCTTATGATACAATAGGGTAGTGCATAATACTCGCAGAAAAGTTTAGCACAACTGCCCGGAATTGGCAATCCGGAGAGGATACAGACAGGAATTGGCAATCCGGAGAGGAGACAGACGATGGACGAAAGCAGGCAGGGCAAGACAATAAAAGACCGGCTGACGTTTTTTTACGGCAGGCCGCGGTTTCTCTCACAGATTAACGGATGGGTTGTGGTGGCTATCGCCATGGCGGTGGCAAGTATCGTGTCGGCGGGATTCTTCCTGGTGATGGAGAATCCGAACGCCAATATCGCCCTGACCTACGTTCTGGCGGTCTTCCTGGTGGCCAGGTCCACGGAGAACTACCGGTACGGGCTGGTTGCCTCGGTGCTGGGCGTTATCTTCGTAAACTACCTTTACACCTATCCCTACGGGCAGATTAACTTCCGGATGACCGGCTATCCCATCACGTTCATCGCGATGTTTTCCATCTCCAGCATCACCAGCGCCATGATCACCAATATGAAGGAGCAGGCCCAGGCGCTGCAGCGGCAGGAGAAGGAGCTGATGGAGGCGGAGAAGGAGAAGATGCGGGCAAACCTTCTGCGGGCGATTTCCCATGACCTCCGGACGCCCCTGACCAGCATTATCGGGTCCGCCACCCTGTATCTGGAAAATGGTTCCGGCATGCAGGAAAAGGAAAAGGATGAGCTGATCTGCCATATCCTGGAGGACTCCAACTGGCTTCTGAACATGGTGGAAAACCTTCTGTCCGTCACCCGCATCAACAATGAAACGGCGCGGGTGAAGAAGACCGAAGAGCCGGTGGAAGAGGTGATGGCGGAGGCCGTAGCAAGGCTGAAGAAGCGGCTGCCGGAGGCCAGTGTGAAGGTCAGCATTCCGGATGAATTCATCATGATTCCGATGGATGCCATCCTGATTGAGCAGGTTCTGATCAATCTGATGGAGAATGCGATCGTTCACGCCGAATCCCCCCAGCCGGTGGAATGCTACACGAAAACCCGGGAGGATGCGGTGGAGTTCCACGTGCGGGACTACGGCATCGGCATCCCCGAGGAGAGAATGGACTCGATCTTTGACGGCGCGACCAGAACGGATGCCAGGCTGTCGGACAGCAGAAAGGGCATGGGCATCGGCCTGACCATCTGCAAAACCATCGTTCTGGCCCACGGGGGAGAGATATTTGCGAAAAACTGCAATCCGGGGGCAGAGTTCTGGTTTACCCTGCCAAGGGAGAAAAAAGAAGAAAACGCTGCGGCCAGAAACTGACGGAGGATGACACAAGATATGAATCACAGGCTGAATATACTGATTGTGGAAGATGAAAAGAATATCTGCGACTTTCTGGGGGCCTTCCTGATTGGCCAGGGATACCAGGTATCCTTTGCCGCCAAGGGGAAGGAAGCGCTGTCACTGATTTCGTCAAACTGCCCCGATGTGGTCCTTCTGGACCTGGGGCTGCCGGATATCGACGGCATGGACGTGATTGAGAGCGTCCGCACCTGGAGCAGCGTGCCGATCATCGTCATTTCCGCCAGAACCCGGGAGGAGGAGAAGGTGCGCGCCCTGGATGCGGGGGCGGACGACTATCTGTCGAAGCCCATCGGCACCCAGGAGCTGATGGCAAGAATCCGCACGGCGCTCAGGCACAGCAACCGGCTGAAGACGGATTCCATGCTCTATAACCGGCCCTTCCACGCAAAAGAACTGACCGTGGATTTCGAGAAGCATCTGGTGCTTCTGGGGAATACGCCGGTACACCTGACCCAGATAGAGTTCAAAATCATATCCCTGCTGGCCAGAAACAGCGGGCGGGTCATGACCTATGACGCCATAATATCCAATATCTGGGGGCCCTACGCCGACAGCGACAACAGCATTCTCCGCGTCAACATGGCCCATATCCGGAGAAAGCTGGAGAAGAACCCGGCGGAGCCGGAGTATGTGTTCACGGAGATCGGCATCGGGTACCGGATGGTCGAGGACGAGACCGTTTAGAGCGCGGGATGGCGAAAACGCAGGCCGGTGGGAAACAGACTGGCGCATTCATAAGGAATGTGATATAATAACCCGAATATACAGGAATACATTACATGAAAGCATAAAAAATCTGGATAAAAAAGAGGAAGAACAATGAAGCA
>Ga0256405_10003420_pt1 | contig 32750 bp, 27 predicted proteins | sample RumenRJG_02DNA_FD_189096 | JGI IMG/M metagenome (GOLD analysis project Ga0256405, IMG submission 189096) | Bovine rumen microbial communities from Lethbridge, Alberta, Canada - RJG_02 | ecosystem: Host-associated > Mammals > Digestive system > Stomach > Rumen | place: Canada: Alberta...
ACCTCCATCAGGCAGGATGAACAGTTGCCAATTGCGCAGAACAGTCCGCGCGGCCGGTCATGATGGATGCGAAGTTCTCTTACGCCGGCAGCGTGAAGAGCAGCCGCGATGGGCTCGCCTTCGTAACCTTCATACTCTTTGCCCTCAAATGTGAACGTGACTTTCGGGCCATGCTCAAATTCGAGTACCGGATGCTCAGTGATCCTCATTCCTTACACCTCCCATATAACTTGTTAAAAGTGATAAATATTAGCCCGATCTAACGTGATTTCTGTGCAAAATCACAATGCTTATGAGACCATTGTATAGTTTCGAAAACTATATGTGAAATTGAAATAAACGAATCGGAGATTCAATATTTTCGAATGATTAAGTATATGTAAAATTTCAACGCAAAATATTAGCATGAGTAAAATGAATACTTATATGCAGAATCCCTCATGAACGAAAATTCCGAAAATCAAAGCAAAATATGCACACTCGTCACCAAAAAGAGGCGGGCCGGCCCGCTGGTGTCAGGAAAAGAAGATGAAAAAATCCTGTATGCTTTTCGTTTTTCCCGAATTCGGATTCATGACAGAAAAAACGGCATAATCCTTCACCACAGGGATATACAGAAATCCCCCGCGCCGGAAGTAAACCGGCTGCGGGGGATTTCGTTTTTGTTATGGGACATTCTCAGTCCTTCTTTTTCTTGGCTTTTTTCTTCTGTTTGTCTGCTTCTTTGTCCTTCTTTTTCTGCTTCTCTTCGTCTTTGTCTTTCTTCTTCTTTTTCTCCGCCGGAAGCTCGCCGGTCTCCCAGCTGGCGGGGGAACCGTCTGTCGGGATCTCCGGGATGGCCTCTTCGTGAAGCATTATGCCGCCTTGTGCGGCATCGGAATCCTGGTCTTCCTCCGGCTCCTCTGCAGGTGCGGGTACATAGTCGGGAAGTCTGTACTTGTCGGCGAACTCTGTCACCTTTGCATCGAATTCCGGACCCTCTTCCTTCTTGATGTGGTGCAGATATTCGTGGGCGTCGAACTCGTCGGTGTCGCTGAGAAGCTGGTCAACGGCGATGTTGCTGCAGTGGTCGGAGATACGCTCCAGGCTGGTGCAGATATCGGTCAGGGAGAAGCCCAGGTCGATGGTGCACTCCCCGTTCTGCAGGCGTACGCTGTGGCGGCGCTTGACCTCCATATTCAGGCTGTCCACAACCTCCTCCAGGGGCTCTACCATGCGGGCAAGCTGCTGGTCGCCGGTTTTGAAGGACTGGACGGTGATGCTGGTAATCTCGTTGATTGCACTGCGGAAGACATCCAGCTCAGCCTCGGCGGCCGCAGAAAAGGAGATTTTCCGGTCTGCCATATCCCGGGTGACTTCCGCGATATTCAGAGCGTGGTCGCTGAGGCGTTCCAAATCACCGATGGACCGCTGCAGAACCGAGAGAAGCTGTGACTCCCTGCTGGTAAGCTGTCCGTTGTTGATGCGGACCAGATAGGTGCCGATCTGGTCTTCGTAGACGTCAATCAGGTCCTCCAGACGGACCACTTCCTTATCCACATCCTGGTTGTAATCGGTAAGAAGGGACAGAGCCTTTTCAACAATAACACGGGTGTACTCAGCCATATCCCGGGCGCATCCGTGGGCCTTCTCGAGAGCGAAGGGGCCGTTTGTGAGGAACAGGGGATCCAGAACAGCGAGAGCGCTTTTGGATTCCATTTCCTGCTTTTCCGCGGCATCCACCGGGATGGTCTTCATGGCCATCCGGACCAGCACATGGGAGAAGGGCAGCATCAGCGGGGACGCCACCAGGTTAATCAGGGTATGGATGGCTGCGATGCCCACCATTCCCGCGGTAGCCTTCAGGAAGGCAAAGTGCAGGAACAGGTTCAGGGTATAGAAGATAATCATGAAGGTGGAAGCCTTGATGACGTTGAAATACAGGTGCATCAGGGCAGCCCGCTTACCGTTCTTTCCGGCACTCAGGGAGGAGAGAATGGCGGTAATACAGGTACCGACCTCCGCGCCGACAACCACCGGGATAGCCATGCCCCAGGTCACATTGACGGAGAGGGAGAGCGCCTGCAGGACACCGATGGTACCGGCGGAGCTCTGGATAATCATGGTAAATACGATACCGACCACAAAGCCCACGATGGGGTTGCTGAAGGAGGTCAGGAACTCAATGAAGGATTCCGATTCCTTGAGGGGCGCCACGGCGCTGCTCATCATCTGCATGCCGAACATGAGGACGGCGAAGCCGAGCAGGATGGAGGCGACATTCTTTTTGCGATCCGACTTGGAAAACATCAGGATCGCCACGCCGGCAAGAGCAAGATAAGGGGTAAATGTGACCGGTTTGAACAGGTTCAGAATCACGCTGTCACTGCTGATGGCGTTCAGGCTCAGGAGCCATGCGGTGAAGGTAGTACCGAGGTTCGCGCCGAGGATGATATTGACAGCTTCAGAAAGCTTCATGATGCCGGAATTGACGAGACCGACCACCATGACAGTAGATGCGGAAGAAGACTGGACCAGCGCGGTGACGCCCACGCCGAAGAGCCAGGCTGCGAATTTATTCTTGGTAATGCCGGCGAGAAGACTCTCCAGCTTTCCGCCGGAAGCCTGGGTGAGACCTCCGCTCATGACATTCATGCCGTAGAGGAAGAGGGCGAGACCGCCCACCAGGCCGCCGACAAGGGACAACACTTCAACAGGACTCATTTTTTTTCTCCATTTCTTTGTAAAAACTCAGTCTCCCCGGACCTTGGCAGTCCTGCGCAGTGTTGGGGACGGACCGAACTACCGACAACTGAAAATAATGAACACTCCGCGCAGGTTATGTATACTATATGCTCTTACCATAATAACGGATTCTTTCAGGAATAGCAATTGGAGAATCTGCATGATATAATATACAATAATTCTCGATTTTATGATAAGATTCCAACAAAATCATAATAAAGGAAACAGTTTTACGGAGAGTACAATAAGATGAACAGAAGAGAGACAAGCTGGTTCAGCAACCGCCTGAACCGGGACATGCATATTCTGGTATACGGTGACGGCGGTTATCCGCTCCTGGTATTTCAGACCCAGAACAGCAAGTGCGGTAATTACGAAGATTTTGGCATGATTGATACTCTGGCCGATTATATCGACGGGGGCAGAATTCAGGTCTTCTGCGTCGACTCGGTGGACGAGGACAGCTGGTCCAATGAATCCGGCGACAAGGCCTGGAGAGCCTGGTATCAGGAAAGCTATTATCACTATATTATTGAAGAGGTGCTTCCCTTCATTCACGGAGAAAACCATTCCGACAGACGCCCCATCGCCACGGGATGCAGCATGGGAGCAACCCACGCCGCCATCGTGTGCCTGCGCCGTCCGGATCTCTTCGAGGGCATGATCGCCCTCTCCGGCGTCTATGACGCCAGATATTTCTTCGGCGGATGGATGAACAGCACTCTCTACGACAATTCTCCCGTGGATTTCATCGGAGGAATGCCTGCGGACCATCCCTACGTCGCCCTGTACAACAGCAGAAAGTATATCTTCTGTGTCGGCCAGGGAGCCTGGGAGGAGGAAGGGATTCAGACCCAGCGGGTGCTGGATGCCTACTTCCGTGCCAAGGGAATTCAGATTTGGTGTGATTTCTGGGGCTATGATGTGAATCACGACTGGCCCTGGTGGAAAAAACAGATTCGGTACTTCCTGCCGATCGTGCTGGAGCACTGCGGTGCCTGAGTGCGGCTGTGCGGACCGCCGGTAAGATGGCGGCCGCGGGCAGAAGAGAAAGGAGCTTACTTTGAATTTCGTATTTATTTCCCCGCAGTTTCCCCATACCTACTGGAATTTCTGCGACCGTCTGAAGAAGAACGGGGTCAATGTCCTCGGCATCGGCGATGCGCCCTATGATTCCCTGGACTGGAATGTGAAGAATTCCCTCACCGAGTATTATTATGTGCAGAGCCTGGAGGACTACGACCAGGTATTCCGGGCGGTGGCATTTTTCAGCTTCAAGTACGGAAAGATCGACTGGCTGGAATCCAACAACGAATACTGGCTGGAGCAGGATGCGAAGCTCCGCACGGACTTCCACATCACCTCCGGCATCGGCGCGGAGGACATCCAGAAGTATAAGAGCAAGGCGGACATGAAGGCCTATTATGCGGCGGCCGGGGTTCCGACGGCCAGACAGCACAAGGTTTCCACGAAGGAAGCGGCGGAGGAATTCCTGAAGACGGTGGGATATCCCGTGATTGTCAAACCCGAGGTCGGCGTCGGCGCCAATGACACCCACAAGCTGAAGGGCCCGGAGGACCTGGATGCGTTCTATGCGAATCTTCCCTCGGTTCCCTATGTCATGGAAGAATTCGTAAACGGGGATCTTCGCTCTTACGATGCCATCATCGATTCCAAGGGCGAGCCGGTGTTCGAGTCCATGACGGTATGGCCGGTGCAGGTCATGGATGCCGTGGAGGATCAGGCGGACCTGAATTACTATACGGCGGCAGAGCTTCCCGCGGGGCTCAGAAAGGCCGGCCGGGCCACGGTGAAGGCCTTCGGCGTGAAGAGCCGCTTCGTGCACCTGGAGTTCTTCCGGCTGCGGGAGACCAAAAAGGGACTGGGCAAAAAGGGAGATTTCGCGGGCCTTGAGGTGAATATGCGTCCGGCCGGCGGCTATACGCCGGATATGATGAACTTCGCCCATTCCATCGACGTCTACCAGATCTGGGCGGATATGGTAACCGCGGACAAGCGCATTTTCCCGGAGAGCGGCGATGACCAGTTCTGCGTCTATGCAGGCCGCAGAGACATTTACCGGTACGTTCACACCCATGAGGAGATCATGGAGAAGTATGGCAGCGTCATGATGATGCAGGAAGAGATGCCGGAGATGATGGTGCCGCAGATGGGCAACCGCATGTACACTGTAAAGCTTAAGACAGAGAAAGACGCGGAGGAGTTTATCCGTTTCGTGCAGGAACGCTGCTGATATTCCGCATCTGAGTTTGAGGATTTGATATGAAACACAGAATATTCAACAACCTTCTTCTGGCGGTGCTGTTTGTCTACCGGTTCCGCCTGATGCAGGCCAACCGCGAGAATATCGACGCATTCTTCAACCTGGGCATGGATGTTCCCGGATTTATCAATTACGGCATCCTGTTTGTGCAGTGGCTGCCGCTGGCGGTCATTGTGATGGCATTTATCGCCAATCTGCTGCCGGTGCCGCTGGATATCATTCTCAGCGATTTCACCTGCGTCATGTGCATCGTGGCCTTTCTCATCGAGACCGGCCAGCTGATGCTGGGACAGACCTTCCTGGGCACCATCGGCACAGAGAAGCCGATGCTGGACGCGGTGGTCTTCGTGATCGCCCTGTTCTCCATCCTGTGCAGCAGGACCGTGAGAGACGAGAGATAGGAGGAAACAGCCATGTTTGCATTTACCGAAGAAGAAATGGCAAGAATCATCGAGGAGAGCGAGAAGCTGGACAGTCTCGATGCACGCCTCAGAAAAGAAATGAAGGCCGTGGACGAGTATCCGGACATGGAAGAGAGATATGTCATCATGGAAGAGGCAAAGGACGCCCTCACCGCCCACTATGAGGTGCTGGCAAATCTGGTGGCAGACTTCGTCCGGGCCCATAAGAATTAAAGTCGATTGACGGAATGCCCGATTCCATGTATGATTAGCACATGACATCCGACCGCAAAGATGCGTTCTGCGCGGAAAGAGGCAAGAGAAATCGAATATCGGTGTATCCTGCAGAAAAGGCAGAAGGCGTGCCGCGGAAGGCATCCCTCCCTGATCTGTGAGAAAACCCCAATATGAGTAAGAAATCTTAGTCCCTGTCGGAGTATGTCCGGCAGGGACTTCGTTTTTGTAATAAGGCCGGCAGGCGGCTCCGCCGCGAGATGCCGGAAAGGAGTTATTATGTATCGTTTTGCAATCTACGGCAAGGGCGGCATCGGCAAGTCCACCACCTGCACGGCGCTGTCCTGCGCCTTCGCCGATATGGGATATAAGGTTCTGCAGATCGGCTGCGACCCGAAGGCAGATTCCACCCTGTATCTCCACGGGGGAGAGCGAATCCCCTCCATGCTGGAGGTGCTCCGTCAGAAGCGGGACCGGGCAGAGCTTTCCGAGCTGGTTCACACCGGATATAAGGGAATTCTGTGCGCAGAGTCCGGCGGTCCCCTTCCGGGTCTCGGCTGCGCCGGCCGGGGCATCGCCTCCGCCTTTGAGGCCCTGGAGGAGCGGAGCGCCTTCGAGATTCTTAAACCCGACATCGTCCTCTACGACGTGCTGGGGGATGTGGTCTGCGGCGGCTTTGCGCTGCCCATAAGAGAAGGCTATGCGGATAAGATTTTCATCGTCACCTCCGGCGAGAACATGTCCATCTACGCGGCGGCCAACATCGCCATGGCGGTGGAAAACTTCCGGGAGCGGGGCTATGCGACTCTGGGCGGCGTGATTCTGAACCGGAGAAATGTCCCCGACGAGCGGGAGAAGGTGGAGGTGCTCTGCAGCGACATCCACTCGCATATCATCGCGGACCTTCCCCGGGACAACGCCATCTCCGATGCCCAGGACAGAAATGTCGGCGTGATGGAGGCTTACCCGGACTGCGATTACGCGAAGGGGATCCGGGAGCTGGCGAAAGCGATGCTTGCGGAGGAGAAAGATGCCTGAGTTACGGAACGGCACAAACAGCCGTGCGGAAACCGGACAGGAAGAAATGGAAATACTATGAAAGAATACCAGAGAATTGCGGATATCGCCTGGGAGTACAATGCGGACGACGGCTTTGCCTATTCTTCCCCCGCCCGGGGTGTCTGGAACATCGTCCACATGGGGACCCTGGTGCCGGAAGGCCACCAGATCTTTGTCTGTCCCACCAGCTGTCTTCGCGGCGTGGTGCTGACCACGGCGGAGATGGGGGCGATGGATAAGCTCTCCACCATCACGGTGGGAGAGGACAATATCCTGGAAGGGGACATGGAAGAAACCCTCCACGAGGGGACCAGAAAGGTCATCGAATCCCTGCCGGTGCGGCCGCGGATGATGATGATATTTACCAGCTGCATCCACCACTTCCTGGCGGTGAACTACCAGAGAATCTACCGGCTGCTGCGGGAGGAATATCCGGACATCGACTTTGTGGACTGCTACATGCATCCCATCATGCGGCGAACCTCGCCGCCGGTGCCCACCCTGTGGCGGCAGATGTACCGGGTACTTAAGCCTGCGGAGAAGAATCCGAAGCAGGTCAATGTCATCGCCTGCGATTTCCCCCGGGGACCCTACTGTGACGCGGTAACCCACCTGAAAAAGCAGGGCATTATGGTGACGGATGTGACCGGCAGCAGAACCTACGATGAATTTCTCACGATGGCCCATGCCTCCCGGAATATCCTGTTCCACAAGGCGGGAATGATGGCGGCAAAGGACCTGAAGATCCGCCTGGATCAGCCCTTCCGGCTGATGCGGCCGGTCTGCGATTATGACATAATCGATGCGGATATGGCAGCCCTTTCTGAAGAGTGCGGAATCCCCGCCCCCACGGCGGAGGAGATATCCGAGCTCCGGAAGCAGACGGAAGAAGCGGTGCGCAGGGCAAAGGAAGTCCTGGCCGGACGCCCGGTGGCCGTGGACGGCACGGCGGTGGACAATCCCCTGGGACTTTCCCTCTGGCTTCTGCAGCACGGCATCCGGGTGGTGTCCCTCTTTGTGGACAGCTTTACGGAAGATGAGGCCATCTTCCGGACCCTGCAGGAGAACTGGCCGGACCTTCGGGTCTACAACGCCATCTCCTGGAACATGCGCCGGATGGAGCGGGGGTACCGGGAAGAAAGCCTGGTGGCCATCGGCCAGAGGGCGGCCTACTTCCATGACACGAATTACTTTGTAAACCTGGTGGATTATGACGGAATGTACGGATACCGGGGCCTTATCCGCCTGATGGAGCTTCTCACAGAGGCAGCTCAGGAGGAGAAGGACATGCGGAGTCTGATACAGATAAAGGGATGGGGGTGCTGCTGCGGATGAGTAAGAGATGGCATACCCACGTATTTACCTCAACCTACACCGCGGATGTGTCCGGCGTCTGCTCCGCCATGTATGAGCTGGGCGGCATGACGATTCTCCATGACCCCTCCGGGTGCAATTCCACCTACACCACCCACGATGAGCCCCGGTGGTATGACTCGGACAGCCTGATGTTTGTCTCAGGCCTCGATGAGATGACCGCCGTGATGGGAGATGACAGCGTCATCATCGCGGATGCGGTGAGAGCGGCAGAGGACCTGAAGCCGCGGTTTATCACCCTCTGCGGCGCCTCGATCCCCCACATCATCGCCTTTGATTTTAAGGGCGTGGCCCGGATGATCGAGAAAAAGACCGGAATTCCGGTGATTCCCGTGGCTACCGACGGACTGAAGTCCTATGTCTCCGGCGTGGGACTCTCGACGAGGGAGTGGATAAGACGGTTCGGCGACAAGACCCTTCTTCCGGCAGAGACTTCGGAGAACCGCCTGCAGCGCCTCCGGGAATACGGGGTGAACCTCCTGGGTGTAACGCCCGTCGACTTTTCCCGTATGGACAATGTGAACGCCCTGAAGAAGGTGTTCACAGACGCCGGGATTCCGATAAACACCTGCTTTGCCATGGGCGATTCCTTTGAGAACCTGCAGAAGGTGTACCGGGGCGCCGTAAATATGGTGGTGTCCTCGGCGGGAAGAATTCCTGCGAGGTACCTTATGGGCACCGCCGGGATTCCCTGGGTGGAAGGCCTGCCCGCAGGACCTTATATGGCAGAGAAGATTCTCCAGGCCCTGGAAGAGACCGCCCGGGACGGCGTATGCCGGCGGGTGGAGGAAGAAGAACCGGCTGCAGAGGAAATGGCAGGAGCCATGTCGGAAGTGAGCAGAGCAGAGACGGAGCAGAAAGAAATGTCGTACCCCGGTCGGGTTCTTGTAATCGGCGAGGAGGTCTTCGCCAGAAGCCTGGCCATGGCGCTGAATGCAGGGACGCTTCTCCGGGAGCAGGGCCTTCGGGCAGAAGCTCTCTGGCCCGATGTGGACGAGGGTCTCGATGAGGACATGCTGATCGAAGCGGTGAATGCTTCCCGGTTTGTTATCGGGGATCCCCTTTTCCAGACGGTTCTCCGGAATCCGGAGACAAAGCTTATTCCCTTCCCTCACGAGGGGTATTCCGGGCGCATCTTCCGGAAGGACATTCCGGTGTTTGCAGGAAAGGCATTTGAACCGGAGACACTGTTCAGGAATGTTCTTTGATGCACAGGTCTTAGTAACAATCCGCCCGGGATACTCCCGGAGCGGCAAATAATACATCATTCTGATACAGAAATGGGAGGAACATGAGATGAAAAAGAAATTACTTGCAGTACTGGCGTGCATGGCACTGACGGTGTCCGGCCTCGCAGGATGCGGAAGCAAGGCGCCGGCCGAGACGACCGCCGCGGAGACTGCCGCAGAGACTGCCGCTGAGAGCGCAGAAACAGAAGCAGAAAGCGCCGAAGAGACTGAAGCGGAAAGTGCAGAGGAAGCTGCAGAGGCGGCAGGAACCGTCACCATCACCGATCACGCGGACCGCACGGTGACCGTGCCCACGAATCCGGACAATGTCATCATTCTCGACATTCTGCCGCTGCCGTCGGTGCTGACCGTATTCCTGAATTCTGCGGAGACCATTAAGGCCATGGAGCCGGCCAGCATGAATGCGGCGAAGAACGGCATCCTGTCTGAGCTTTATCCGGAGATTCTGAATGTGCGGACCGATATCATGGACGGCGAGGACGTGAATGTGGAGACGCTCCTTTCCATGGAGCCCCAGATTGTCTTCTACAACGCAGGCAACAAGGCCCTGGGAGAAAAGCTGGAAAATGCGGGACTGACCGCTGTGGGCGTATCCCCCACCAAGTGGAAATATGACTGCATCGAGACCTACGACCAGTGGATCGGCCTTCTGAGCCAGATTTATCCGGAAAAAGGAAAGATGGAAGAGGTTTCCGCGTACAGCAGCGAGATCTATGACCGCATTAAGGAAAAGACCGCGAATATTCCGGAAGAAGAGCGGAAGAAGATTCTGTTCCTGTTCCAGTATGACGACAAGAAGATGATCACCTCCGGCTCCAGCTTCTTCGGCCAGTGGTGGTGCGACGCGGTAGGTGCCATCAACGTGGCCAACGGCGTCACTGCTGACAATTCCAACGCGGTTATCACCATGGAGCAGGTCTATGAGTGGAATCCGGATATGATTGTCATCACCAACTTCACCCAGACCATGCCCGATGACCTTTACAACAACGCCGTAGGTTCCGATGACTGGAGCACCGTGGCGGCTGTGCAGAATCATGAAGTCTACAAGATGCCGCTGGGCACCTACCGTACCTACACCCCCGGCGTAGATACGCCCATGACCCTGCAGTGGCTGGCGAAGAAGGCCTATCCGGACCTCTTTGCCGATGTGGACCTGGCAGAGGAAGTGCGGAACTACTATAACGAGCTCTACGGCATCACCGTGACCGATGAGCAGATGGAAGCAATGTACAACCCGGCGAAGGAAGCCGGTTCCTGGAAATAGAAGCAGGAGGTTTTGGATGCAGCAGAGGAGATTTGCTGCCTGGATGGCGGCGCTGGCGGTGAGTATTGTGATTCTTTCCGCCTGCGCCCTGTGCATGGGGCAGTTTCACATAGCGCCCGGGGTGGTCTGGGCGGAGATTTGCGGGCGCGGGGAGGGCAGCACCAATGTGCACACGGTCCTCTTCAATATCCGTATCCCCCGGATTCTCCTGGCACTTCTGGCGGGAGCGGGGCTCTCGTCGGCGGGCGCTGCGTTCCAGAGCCTCTTTGCCAATCCGCTGGCAACGCCGGATACCCTGGGCGTGGCCAACGGCGCCTCCTTCGGGGCGGCGCTGGGAATTCTTGTGGGCTTCGGGGCAACCCAGGTGCAGCTTTCGGCCTTCCTGTTCGGCGTTCTGTCGGTTGTTCTGGTGTTCACCGTCACAAAGACGGCGGCGGGCGGCAGACCTTCGATGATTATGGTGATTCTCGCCGGCATGGTCATCAGCTCCCTGTTTTCGGCCCTGGTTTCCCTGGTGAAATATGTGGCGGATCCCCAGGACGTGCTGCCGGTCATCACCTTCTGGCTGATGGGAAGCTTCTCCGGCGTCACCAGAGCCTCCCTTGTGATGGGAGCTCCGGTGATTCTCACAGGGACGCTGCTGATTTTCTTCCTGCGGTTTCGGCTGAATGCCCTGTCTCTTCCTGAGGATGAGGCCAGGGCGCTGGGGACAAACCTTCCCCTTCTCCGGGGACTGGTGATTCTCTCCGCCACCGCCATCACGGCCACGCTGGTGGCGCTGTGCGGCGTCATCGGCTGGGTGGGGCTTCTGATTCCCCACATCGCCCGCATGGCCTTCGGCAACAACAACTGCTATGTCGTTCCCTTTTCGGTGCTGGCCGGCGCCCTCTTTATGCTGGCCACGGACACGGCGGCCCGGTGCGTCACCGCCTCGGAGATTCCGGTGTCCATTCTGACGGCTGTCATCGGCGCGCCGGTATTTATCCTGCTTTTGAGGAAAACCGGAGGTTTCCGCGCATAGGGCGGAGAAAGGATTTCTGCTATGAAATTTGAGGTAAAGAACGGGTGGTTTTCCTACCCCGGCGGAAAAGGAATCCTGAAAAATATCAGCTTCTCGGCGGAGCCGGGGAGCACCATCACCATCCTCGGGCCCAACGGCGTGGGAAAGACGACGCTTCTTCGGTGCATGCTGGGGTTCCTCAACTGGACCACGGGCGAAACCCTGATGGACGGGAAGGATATCCGGACCATGAAGCCGGCGGAGCTCTGGAAGCGGGCAGCCTATGTGCCCCAGGCCAAGGCCATGGTATTCCCGGGAACCTGCTTTGACATGGTGCTTCTCGGAAGGAGCGCCTACCTGCCCTTCTTCGGAATCCCCGGGAAAAAGGACAAAGAGATTGCCATGAAGGCCATGGAGCGGGCGGGCGTTGCTCATCTGGCGGACCGCAATTGTGCGGAGGTTTCCGGCGGCGAGCTGCAGCTGACCCTGATTGCCCGGGCCCTTGCGGCGGAACCGGAGCTCCTGATTCTGGATGAGCCGGAGACGGGACTGGATTTTAGAAATCAGCTGATTGTCATGAACCTGATCGAGCGGCTCTGCGCGGAGGAGGGCATTGCGGCCATCCTCAACACCCACTATCCGGAACATGCGGTGAGCATGAACGGGGAGACCCTTCTGCTGTTTGCGGACGGCAGCCACCTCTTCGGCAGAACCTCGGAGGTGCTGACGGCGGAAAACATGCGGGAGGCCTTCGGCGTGGAGGTCCGCATGCGGGAGGAGACCATCGGCGGAAAGCACTACACCTCGCTGATACCGTTAACCCTGGTGGCCCAGGAGAAAAAGGAGGCAGCAGGATGGAGAATACACTGAATAAGACCCCGTCGGCGAACCGGACCCACATCGGGTTCTTCGGCAGGATGAATGCGGGAAAATCCTCGATCGTGAATGCATTTACCGGACAGTCGGTCTCCATCGTCTCCGACACGGCCGGCACCACCACGGACGTGGTGACAAAGAGCATGGAAATCCACGGCATCGGCCCCTGCATCCTCCTGGATACCGCAGGATTTGACGATACCGGGGAGCTGGGAAGTCTCCGGACAGAGGCAGCCAGGAAGGCGGCGGACCGCTGCGATATCGCGGTGGTGGTATTTTCCCCGGAGGGAAATGTTTCCGCGGGCGTGCCGGCCGGAATGGCGAAAAGCAGGGAGAAGACCGGAGATTACGCGGTGGAGCGGGAGTGGATTGCCCGCTTTATGGACCGGGAAACCCCGGTTATCGGTGTTATCGGGAAGGCGGATACATTGTCCCCGGAGGAGGCTGAAGGAAAGGCGAAAGCCCTTTCTTCCGAGTTTCACATCCCGGTTCTTCCGGTGAGCGCCGTCACGAGAGAAGGGATTGTGGCCCTGAAGGAGGAGTTCATCCGGTCTTTTAAGCAGACGGAGAAAAAGAGATACATCACCGGAGACCTGGTGGAGCGGGGCGATGCGGTTCTGCTGGTCATGCCCCAGGATATCCAGGCGCCGGACGGCCGCCTGATACTTCCACAGGTGCAGACCATTCGGGAGCTGCTGGACCGGAAGTGCGTGGTCACCTGCTGCACCACCGATGAGCTGGACAATGCCCTGTCCCAGTGCAAGGAGCAGCCGAAGCTCATCATCACCGATTCCCAGGTGTTTGACAGGGTGTATGAGAAGAAGCCGGAAAAGAGCCTGCTTACGTCCTTTTCCATCCTGTTTGCCGCCTATAAGGGGGACATCGACTATTATGTGGAGAGCGCAAAGGCCATCGATAGGCTTACTGAGAATTCCCGGGTTCTGATCGCAGAGTGCTGCACCCACGCACCGCTGGAAGAGGACATAGGAAGAGTGAAAATACCGCGGTTTCTCCGGAAAAAGGCGGGCCAGGGGCTCACCATCGACATGACGGCCGGGGCGGATTTTCCGGAGAATCTGGAGGATTACGACCTGGTGATTCAGTGCGGCGCCTGCATGTTCAACCGGAAGTTTGTGCTGGCGAGAACGGCCCGGGCGAAGGCTGCGGGGGTTCCCATGACAAACTATGGCGTAACCATAGCCCATCTGAAAGGCATTCTGGACAAGGTGGAGACCGGTGCCGGGAAAGAAGCCCGGGGGCAGTGAACAGCTTAAGAGACGGCTGCGGGAGGACAAGGATATGGATGCAGAGAAGAAAGAAACGAGAATCGCGATTATCGCCATCGTAGTGGAAAATCCGGAGTCCGTCGGCGAGATGAACCGGATTCTGCACAACTTTGGGGAGTATATCATCGGGCGGATGGGAATTCCCTACCGGGAGAAGAAGATATCGCTTATCAGCGTGGCCATCGATGCGCCGGCGGAGATCATCAGCGCTCTCACGGGGAAGCTGGGCCGGGTGGATGGCGTCACCGTGAAAACTGCCTATTCCAAGATCTGAGCGGAGGTATGTGATGCGGGAACTGATTGACCGCCTGTTTGAAGAGAGAACTTTGGGTGCTGAGGAGTTCGTGCGCCTGATTGATCATCGGGATAAAGACCTGGCAGAGTATCTGGCAGAGAAGGCCAGAATACGGCAGCAGGAGAACTTCGGAAATCAGGTGTATCTCCGGGGACTCATCGAATTCACCAATTACTGCCGGAATGACTGCTATTACTGCGGCCTTCGGAGAAGCAACCGGGCCTGCGACCGCTACCGGCTGTCGGAGGAGGAGATTCTTGCCTGCTGCAGGATGGGATACGATCTGGACTTTCGGACCTTTGTGCTGCAGGGCGGAGAGGACCCCTTCTATGACGATGATAAGGTCTGTCATCTCGTATCCCGCATCAAGGAAGAATTCCCGGACTGCGCCGTGACCCTCTCCATCGGGGAGAAGGAAAAGGAATCCTACCGGAGATTCCGGGAGGCGGGGGCGGACCGGTATCTGCTGCGCCATGAGACGGCGGATACCTGGCTCTACGGCAGGCTTCATCCTGCGGAACTCACCTTCGGTCACCGGAAGAAATGCCTTTATGACTTAAAGGACCTGGGATTCCAGGTGGGGGCCGGCATGATGGTGGAGGCGCCGTATCAGAAGACAGAACATCTGGCGGAGGACTTGCTGTTTCTTCAGGATCTGCAGCCGGAGATGATCGGCATCGGTCCCTTTATCCCCCACAAGGATACGCCGTTTCGGGATCAGGCAGCGGGGAGTCTGGACCTTACCCTCTTTCTCATCGGCATTCTCCGGCTCATGTTCCCCCAGGGGCTGATTCCCGCCACCACGGCCCTCGGAACCATCGACCCGCGGGGAAGAGAACTGGGGATCCTCACCGGGGCCAATGTGATTATGCCGAATCTTTCGCCCACGGATGTACGGGGCAAATACCTCCTCTATGACGGAAAGATCTGCACCGGCGACGAGGCGGCGGAGTGCAGAAGCTGCATGGAAGATCGGATGGAATGTATCGGCTATCAGGTGGTGGTTTCCAGAGGCGATGCCCCGGGATGGACGCCGTAGTGCTCCTGCAGCCAGTCCAGGGCGTACTTCATAAACATCCGGGCAGCCTTCGGGCATTCCCGGAGGGATCTTGCTCCGATGCCGATGGTCCGGCTGATGGGTTCATCGAACTCAAGAGATACCAGAGGATAGGGAATATCCTCCAGAAGAATACTGGAATTAATACAGTAACCGAGATTTTTGCTCACCATAGCGAGGGCGCTCAGGTCATTTTCCGATGTGAAGCTGACTTTGGGCGCCTTATGATATGCCCGGAAAATCTCCGCCACCTCGGTATCCCGGGTCAGATGGATGAAGGGATAACGGTCCAGATCCGCCACCGGAAAACGGGACAGCTTTGCGGCGGGATGCTCCGGGGAAAAGCTGGCCTTCATCAGTTCATCCATCACGGGAATGACCTCCAGGTCATCGGAGACGGGCAGCACGAAGAAGCCGCAGTCCACCTCCCGGCGCCGGGCCATCTCCTGGGCGGGGATGGTCTCATCGCAGGAAATGAGCCGGACCCGGATGTTCGGATAGTCCCGGTGAAACCGCTCGAGAATCTCCGGGATCCAGTGGAGGGAGATGCTGTAGAACACCAGGACCCGGATCTCCCCGGCGTCCAGGTTCTTCAGGTCATCCACCCGATCCCGGAGGAGGCGCTCCGCGGCGGCCAGCTCCCGGAACTGGGGCAGCAGGGCCCGGCCCTCGGAGGTGAGCTTAACGCCCCCGTACTCCCGGATGAAGAGGGGAAGGCCCAGTTCCTCCTCCATGGCGCTGATGATATAGCTGACGCCGGCCTGGGTGTAGCCCAGCTCGTCGGCGGTTTTGCGGAAGTTCAGGGTTTCTGCCGTCTTCAGAAATACGGCGGTATTGATTTTATCCATAGCCCGTCCTTTTCAAGAAAAACTTTAAAAGATTATAACAAATTCACGTTTTACTTTTATTTACAGCTTAAGTATACTGTAGGAGACACAAAAAGGACAGAGAAAACTTCGGGACAGAAGAAAAACGGGGGATAGAAATGATGAATGATGTGGGAATGGTTCGCCTGGTGCTCGGCAATCTGATCTCGGTGGCGCAGATTATCTGCCTGACCATCAGCTGCTGCGCGTCCACGAGGCGCAGGGTATATCTCTATCAGTTTACGGAAACGGCGCTCTGCGCGGTGGCCACCATCTTTTTCGGGGCCTGGTCGGGGCTCAGTACGCTGGTGATTGCCCTTTACCGGAACTGGCGTACCATGGAAGATAAATTTTCAAAGACCGACATGATTGTCACCGGCATTCTCACGGTGGTCATCGGCATTGCCGTCAACACCGACGGCTGGATCGGCCTTCTGCCGATTATCGCCACCCTGCAGCTGACCGCCTTCAATCATTACGTGGAAGACGTGAAGCTGACGAGGATTGGCGTTCTCATCAATGTGGTGATGTGGGGCATCTACGCCTTCGGCATCCGCAACTATGTGGGCGGCATCGGGGAAATAGTGACCCTGGTGATCGGAGTTATCGCCCTGATGCGGATGGAAAAAGGCGCCGCATATTCTGTATAAGTCCTTCGTGGACCACGTTCCGGGGTTCAAACCGGAAGAGCTGGAAGACGATCTGGATGGCAAATCCCATGCCGAATACCAGGAACAGGGTGCCGAAGCCGACCGGACTTCCGAGAAGCAGGTCAATGACGGTGATGGTGCCCTGCATGCCGATCTGGACGATGCCGATGGGCACCCTCCGGAACCGCTTCCCGACGCCTACGAGAAGGGCGTCTCTCGGGCCGCAGCAGAGGGCGGCACTCATATAGAAATACTGCCCGACACAGATGATAAACATGCCGGCCACCAGGTAGAGGACCTGCAGGGACAGCGTCTCCGGGGTGGGCAGCATCTTTATACGGGTAAAAAAGTCAAAATATTTTCCGACCAGAAAGGCGTCCAGGATCGTTCCGAGGCCGATGTGCTCCCGGAGAAGCAGATCGGCGAGAATGACCAGAAAGGCGATGGTGATGGAGGCAGTGCCCCAGCTGATGCCGAACCGGGCGGAGAGACCCTGGTTCAGGGCGTCCCAGGGCGCCATGCCCAGATCGGAAAGATTTTCCATATAGGTACCGATGGTACAGATAAAGAGGCCGAAAGCGGCCTGCAGGCTCCTGCGCGCGACATCCGCGGCGTAGGAGCTTTTTCTGTTGCCGGACTGCGTGGAGAGGTTGGGTTCCATGATAGTATCCTTACTCCGCAGGCTTGTGCGGTGCTGTCTGTATATTGTGACACGTGCGCCTATCCCGGACGCCGCGTGCCGGGTGCCTGATGGGCAAATGCCATCATAGCAGAAGCGGATGCGGGTGTAAAGGGGGGCGGGGGAGCCGCCGGACATTGTTTTTCGTGAAAATCAAAGGTATACTTAAAGAAGCGTCGAATCCGGCGCTTCTTGGCATATCAGCGCACAGATAATCCGCAGGGAAAGGGATTACTTATGATAAAGGTTCTTCTTGGAAGTGTCAGGCAGTACCGCACCGCCTCCATACTCGCGCCGCTTTACGTGACGGGGGAGGTGATTCTGGAGTGCATTCTGCCTTTTATTATGGCGAAGCTCATCGATCACCTGGACCAGGGAAGCATGGAGCCGGTGATTTACTACGGCGGCATTCTCTTTGTGATGGCGCTGCTGTCGCTGTTCTGCGGCGTGCAGTCGGGAAGGTATGCGGCCACCGCCTCCTGCGGCTTTGCGAAAAACCTGCGGGAGGACATGTTCTTCCGGGTGCAGGAATTCTCCTTCGCCGACATTGACCATTTTTCCTCCTCCTCCCTGGTGACCCGCATGACGACGGATGTCACCAGAGTGCAGAACGCCTTTCAGATGATTATCCGCATTGCGGTCCGCACGCCCCTCATGATGGTTTTCTCCGTGGTTATGAGCATGAGCATTCATCCGCGGATGGCCCTGATCTTCGTGGGGATTATCCCGGTGCTGGGGCTGGCCCTCGGCACCATCATGACGAAGGCCCATCCCATCTTTAAGCGGATTTTCAAGCGCTATGATGCCCTGAATAATTCGGTGCAGGAAAATGTTTCCGGCATCCGTGTGGTCAAGGCCTTTGTCCGGGAGGACTATGAGCAGCAGAAGTTTGAGGCGGCCTCCGAGCAGGTACGGCAGGACTTCACCTCCGTGGAAAAGCTGCTGGCGCTGAATGCGCCCATCATGCAGTTTTTCACCTTTCTCAGCATGCTGCTGGTGAGCTTCCTGGGTGCGCGGATGATTGTTATGAGCGGCGGGACGGAGCTGACTACGGGACAGCTGTCGTCCCTTACCACCTACGGGGTGCAGATCCTGGCCTCCGTTATGATGCTTTCCATGGTATTCGTCATGACGACCATGGCCCAGGAGGCGGCAAACCGTATCGCGGAGGTGCTGACCCATGAGAGCAGCCTGACCTCCCCGGAGGGGGGCCTTATGGAAGTTCCCGACGGGAGCATCGAGTTCCGGCATGTGTACTTCCGCTACGGCGAGCGGGCCGTCCGGGATGCCCTCGCGGATATCTCCCTGAAGGTGGAATCCGGGCAGACCATCGGCATCATCGGCGGCACCGGCTCTTCGAAGAGCACGCTGATTCAGCTGATTCCCCGGCTCTATGATGCCACTGCAGGAGAGGTCCTGGTGGGCGGAAAAGATGTCAGAGAGTATGACCTGGAGGCGCTCCGCAGCCAGGTGGCGGTGGTTCTGCAGAAGAATGTGCTGTTCTCCGGCACCATCAGGGATAATCTCCGCTGGGGCAATCCGGAGGCGACGGACGAGGAGCTTAAACGGGTCTGCCGGCTGGCCCAGGCGGACGAGTTCATCGAACAGTTTCCCGACAAGTACGATACCTGGATTGAGCAGGGCGGCACCAATGTGTCCGGCGGCCAGAAGCAGCGTCTCTGCATCGCGAGAGCGCTTCTGAAAAAGCCGAAAATTCTGATTCTTGACGACTCCACCTCCGCGGTGGACATGCATACTGATGCTCTCCTGCGGCAGGCGCTTCTGGAGGAGATTCCGGATACCACGAAGCTTATCATCGCCCAGCGGGTGGCCTCCGTGCAGGACGCCGACCGCATCCTGGTGATGGATGACGGAAGAATCGTGGAGGAGGGAACCCATGAGGAGCTGCTGCGGGCAGGCGGCATCTACAGAGAGGTTTACGATTCCCAGACCGGCGGAAGAGAAGAAGGGGAGGAGGTGACGGCATGAGTATTGAGAATACACAGCGGAACAGGCGGCAGAGCAGTGCCTCATCCCGCGTTCCCCGGGGGCCCGGCGGAAACCGGCGAATGGCGGCGGCAGGCCTTAAAATCAATAAAGATACCCTTCGGCGGTTCTTCTCCTACGTCGTTTCCCATTACCGGGGAAGACTGCTCGCGGTGACCTTATGTGTCATCATAAGCTCCGTGTCCTCCACGGTGGCAACGGTATTCCTGCGGCAGCTGATTGACGACTGCATTACCCCGGGGCTTTCCCTGGGCATCGATGCGGTTTATCCGAAGATGCTTCAGCTTATCGGCCTGATGGCCTGCGTGTATATCGCAGGCGTTGCGGCAGCATTTACCTGGAACCGGATGATGGCCACCGTTACCCAGGGGACTCTCAAGTCTCTCCGGGATGATATGTTTGACCGGATGGAGACACTGCCCATCCGCTACTTTGACACCCATCCCCACGGCGCCATCATGAGCACCTACACCAATGATACCGACGCCATCCGGCAGATGATCGGCATGAGCCTGCCTTCGGTGATCCAGGCAGGGCTGACGGTTCTTGCAATTACTGTCATGATGCTCTCCTACAGCGTCTGGATGACCATGGTGGTATTTCTCCTGGCCGGGGCCATGTTTGCGGTGACGAAGGTCTTCGGCCATACCAGCACAAAGTATATGATAGCCCAGCAGAAATCCCTGGCAGAGGAGGAAGGCTTCATCGAGGAGATGATGGAGGGGCAGAAGGTGGTGAAGGTCTTCTGTCACGAGGAGGAAAACCGGCAGGAATTTGTACAGCTGAATGACCGGCTCTTCTCCGACGGGGAGTCCGCCCACCGGGCCGGCAATATCCTGATGCCGATTCTGGGCAATATGGGCAACATCATGTATGTGCTCCTGGCCATCGCCGGGGGATTCCTGGTGATTCTGAAGGTGCCGAATCTCTCCCTGTCCGGCATGAGCACCGTTTCGGCAGGCATTATCATCGCCTTCCTGGGGATGGCGAGACAATTTTCCCAGACCATCGGACAGTTTTCCATGCAGGTGCCTATGATCGCCCTGGGACTGGCCGGTGCGGGCCGCGTGTTTGCCCTCATTGACGAGGAACCGGAAGAGGATCAGGGCTATGTCACCCTGGTGAATGCCGAAAAGGATAAAGAGGGAAATCTCACGGAGACAGACCGGCACACGGGCCTCTGGGCCTGGAAGCATCCCCATAAGGCGGAAGGAACGCTCACCTACGAGGAACTGCGGGGAGATGTGCGCATGGCGGAGGTGGATTTCGGCTATACGCCGGAGAAGATGGTTCTCCACGACATCAGCCTTTTCGCAAAGCCCGGACAGAAGATCGCCTTCGTGGGCGCCACCGGCGCGGGCAAAACCACCATCACGAACCTGATCAACCGGTTTTACGATATTCCGGACGGCAAGATCCGGTATGACGGCATCAATATCACCAAGATTAAAAAGCCGGACCTCAGGCGGTCGCTCGGCATGGTGCTGCAGGAGGTCAATCTTTTCACCGGCACGGTGATGGACAACATCCGCTACGGGAAGCTGGATGCCACCGACGAGGAGTGCATCGCCGCGGCGAAGCTGGCCAATGCGGACGGCTTCATCCGGAGACTCCCCGAGGGCTATCAGACCGTGCTTACCGGCAACGGCTCCCAGCTTTCCCAGGGAGAGCGGCAGCTTCTCTCCATCGCCAGAGCGGCGGTGGCGGACCCGCCGGTCATGATCTTGGACGAGGCCACCAGCTCCATCGATACGAGAACGGAGGCGCTGGTGCAGCGGGGTATGGACAACCTGATGAAGGGGCGGACAGTCTTCGTCATCGCCCACCGGCTCTCCACCGTCAGAAACAGCGACTGCATCATGGTTCTGGACCATGGCCGCATCATCGAGCGGGGAACCCACGAGGAGCTGCTGGCCCTGAAGGGGACCTATTACCGGCTCTATACCGGGGCCTTCGAGCTGGAGTAGGCTGATTTGACGTAAACCGGCTTATGTGCTATCTTATAAGTTAGTGTAATTTAGGGAAATATTTCTGCATTCTGTGCAGAAGGGTGAATTAACATGGGTAAGAAAGCGAAGGCGGGACTCCTGGCCTGTGCCATTGCGGCAGCAGGGCTTGGAGGCGCTTATGTGCACGGTGCGCAGCAGTACCGTGACCGTTTTATCGACGGCATCTCCATCAATGGTGTGGATGCCTCCGGAAAGACTGTGGATGAGGTGGAGGCTCTGCTGAAGGAAAAGACAGAGTCGGAATACACCCTTGACCTGCAGTTCCGGAATGAAGTGCAAGAGACCCTTGCGGCTTCGGATATCGGATTTGAATATCAGTCCGCCGGAAAGGCGGAAAAGCTGCTCCGGGCCCAGAATCCCTATGACTGGCTGAGCGGACATATGGGCACGAAGAGAAACTATATGGTGGATACTTCCTTCACCTACGATAAGGATGCTCTGAAGAAGTCTCTTTTGGCGCTTCCGGAGGCGGACCCGAAGAACGGGGAGGAGCCGAAGGACGCCTATCTGGTGCTGGGAAGCGACGACCGGTTCTATATCGAGCCGGACACCCAGGGGTCCATCATCGAGCCGGAGGGACTTCTGGCGGCCGTGGAGGCTGGCCTGGATGCGGGCGCCGATGAGATAGACATTGCGGCAGCGCCGGAGGCCTATAAGACTGCGGCAATCACGCTGGATGACAAGAACCTCAACAAGAGGAAGGATGACCTGAATGCCTTCCTGAATGTAAAGGCAACCTACCATATGACCGACGGCCCCGACGAGGTGCTGGACGGCCATGAGCTGAAGAACTGGATCAAGTCCACCACAGTGGGCGGCAAGACCCAGTACGCCCTGGATCCGGTCTATATCCGGGTGAAGGCGGATGAGTATATCGCCTCATTGGCGGCGAAGGACGACACGGAGCTCAACTCCATCGCTTTCGAGTCCACGAAGCTGGGCACGGTCCAGCTGCCGACCAATGAGTTCGGCCATAAGCTGGATCAGGAGAAGATGTCCGAAGAGCTCTATAAGAACCTGATGGCGCGGAAGAGCTTCACCTCAGACCCGGAATACTCCATGAATGTGATGCCGGACATCGGTCCGGAGGGCACCTACGTGGAGGTGGATATTCCGAACCAGCACGTTTACTATTACGTCAAGGGGAAACTTGCCTGGGAATCCGACTGCGTTTCCGGAACAGAGCAGAACGCGGGAAGACGGACGCCCACCGGCGTGTATTCCCTCTACTATAAGCAGCTGAACCGTACCCTGCATGGGCCGCCAAGAGCGGACGGCACACCGTCCTACTCTTCCTTCGTGAATTACTGGATGGCGTTCTACAAGGGATACGGTCTCCATGACGCTTCCTGGAGAAGCGAATACGGCGGAAGCATCTTCCAGTATTCCGGCTCCCACGGATGCGTAAACCTGCCGAAGAAGAAGGCAGCGGAGCTCTATGACATGCTGGATGTGGGAACCACCGTTCTGATCGTCCGCCCGGACAAGAAGGCGGAAGAGGCGAAGAAGGCTGAGGAAGAGAAGAAAGAGGAGACGAAGAAGGAAACCTCCGCTTCCACGGAGAATTCCTCTTCCTCCGGCAGCACGTCTTCGAGCCAGAGCAGCCAGTCTGCAGTTCAGAGTCAGAGCAGCAGCCAGTCTGCGGCACAGAGCCAGAATGGCGGCCAGAGCACCGCGCAGTACGCGCAGCCTGCGGCGCCCGAGGCAGAGCAGACGGCGCCGGCCCTGGAGGAAGCCGCTGAGGCTTCCGGCAATGGCGATACTGCAGCACAGCCGGCAGGTCCCTCCGGACCGGCGGCGGAGACAGCAGAACCTGCGGCAGCGGCAGAGCCGTAATTACAGGAAGGAATATACGAAATCATGAGAATCGCATCTGCGTCCCCCCAGGAGGGAGCGGATGCGATTTTTTTACGGCGGGAATCAGTGACAGATTCCGGAAAGAGGAGCGCTTGATTCAGTAACTTTTTCACGCTATTATGATAAATGGAAAAAGGAGATGAGAGTATGCAGATTCTGATAAAAGATATCCTGAGACTGAAACCGCTGCAGGGACTGAAGCTGCTGACCAAACCCGGCGGTCTGGACAATGCCGTGAGCAAGGTGGGCACCCTGGAATATGAGCTGACGATGCAGGGCCGCGCCTTCTGCAGCGAGGAACACTGGGAGAGAGGGGAATTTGTTCTGACCACCTTCCAGTATGCCCGGGAGAATCCGCAGCTGATCACCGGTGCCGTGAAAAAGATGGTCCAGGCCCACACCAGCGGCATGGCCGTGAAAAATGTGTATCAGCTGGAAATTCCGAAAGAAGCAATTCAGTACGCGAACACACACGACTTCCCGATTTTCACATTTACCGACCATGATCTGTACTTTGAGGATGTGATTCTCGCGGTGCATCAGCTGCTGCAGAGCCAGCGGGATCAGGAATTCCTGGAAGAGTCCATCGCCGCCCTGCTGTTCCGTTCCTGCAATTCACAGGATATCGAGAACCGGGCCCGGGAGATCGTGCCGTTCCTGTCCAATAAATACCAGGTGGTATACTGTATCGGCAGAGAGGGGGCCAGGCTTCCGATTGTAGCGGATTCTTCGCTTCGCCTGCATGAATGCTCCATCATCCGTTACCGTTCCGGCTGGTTTCTGTTTATCAACCAGCCCACCAGCGCCCGGAACCTGGAATTTTACCTGAAGCAGTTCGCGATTCCCGCAGCGGATTACTGGATCGGGATCAGCGAGATATTCTACTTTAAAAACCGCCTGAAGAAGGGGATATTGCAGGCTATGTATGCGGCGCGGTACAGCCAGATGATGGATGTGTTTTCCGCCGGTTACCGGGATTTGGGATTTTACCAGTTCCTGCTTCCCCACAGTAATGACGAGTGGCTGGATCATTACTTTGAACAGACCATCTCCGTGATTCAGGAGGCGGATCTGGCCAGTAGCGGAAACCTGATGGAGACGGCGCTGCTCTATGAGAAAACCGAGGGAAACCTGAAAGAAATGGCTGCGGAGGCCGATACCCACGTGAACACGGTTCGCTATCGCCTGAAAAAGCTGGCGGAGCTGTTTGACCGGGACCCGGGCAACGTCGAATTCCTGACCCGGCTGCTGGTAGCGGTGCGGATATACCGCGTGAAGCAGTTCTGCGAGCAGGTCGGGGAACTGATCTGAGCCGCGGACAGGCATAAATATCATAAAAATATCAGAGAAGGAGCATGGTTGAGCTCCTTCTTTTTCTTTTGTAAAAATTACAAAAGCGAACCGCTGAATTTGTGAAATCGACAAAAAAGAACCAAAGATTCACAGAATGGTTTTTCCTATAATAAGGCCATAACAAACCTGGCCCGGTTAATTCCACCGAAATAAAGAAACCACAGCAAATGACAAATCCGAATTGATAAGAATGAAGGAGGAAAAGAATATGCAGTTTAAGAGAATGAAGATTGAGCAGGAATCCCCGGAAGAGTTCGGCTACGGCAATATCAAGTACAACCTGACAGAGAGCTCCACCACCGACAAGACCATGAAGGATGTGGGAATCGTTCTCCCGGAGGATACCCTTCTCTGCTACGGCGACCATTACGGCAATGAGAAGCTCCGTGAGGTGCTGGCAAAGGAGTACGGTGTCAGCAAGGACAATATCATCGTGACCGTCGGCGCCTGCATGGCAGTGTTCACCATCTACAGCGCACTTCTCCAGCCCGGCGACCATGTGGTTGTGATGCACCCGAACTATCCGGCCGACATCGATATCACCCACTCTCTCGGCTGCAACACCGACCTCTACTGCCTGAAGCAGGAGAAGAACTTCAAGTTTGACGTGGATGAGCTGGCAGCCATGATTCGCCCGGAGACCAAGCTGGTCAACATCACTTATCCGCACAACCCGACCGGAACAATGATCAGTGAAGAGGATCTTCGGAAGATCGTGAAAATCTGTGAGGAGAAGAAGGTATACATCCTGGTGGATGAGACCTACGGTGACCTCACACCCGGAAAGAGAACACTTCCGAGAGCAGCTTCCCTCAGCAAATATGCCATCAGCATCGAGTCCCTCTCCAAGGCCATCGGCATTCCCGGAATCCGTACCGGATGGATCGCATCTGCGGATGACGAGCTTATCATGAAGCTGATTGCGGCAAAAGAGCAGATCTGCATCTGCGGCTCTGTTGTGGATGAGGAGTGCGCTTATCAGGTACTCTCCCGCAGAGAAGAGATTCTTGCTCCCATCAAGAAGGATATTGCGGAGAAATTTGCCATCCTGAAGGACTTCATGGCAAAGCAGGATGTTTTGGACTGGGTAGAGCCGGAAGGCGGCGTGGTATGCTTCCCGTGGATTAAGCCGGAGATTGAGCTGGATGTGGAAGAGTATCACCGTGTCCTGAATGAGAAGTACGGCGTATTTGTAGGCCCCGGCCACTGGTTTGACTTTGACGACCGTCACTTCCGCGTAGGTTATGCATGGCCGTCCAAGGAAGAACTGAAGGCAGGTCTGGAAGGACTGGTTGCCGCGGTAGCAGACGTGCGCAAAAACTAATCAGCAGAATCGAGGAGTCCCCATGGAGAGATATCCGATTCTTGAAATACACAGAAAGGTGCTTCGGCAAAATGCCGAAGCACTTCTTACAAAATGCCGAAAGCAGGGAATTGAACCCTGCGCCGTGGTCAAGGGGTTCTGCAACTGCAGACCTATCACGGAGGAACTGGTGTCCGCGGGATTCCGGACCCTTGCGAGCTCCAGGATTGAGCATCTGCGGGATATCCGGGAAGCCGGATTCCCGGTTAAGACACTCCTGCTGCGGATTCCGATGGCCTGCGAGATCGAGGACGTGGTGCGCATGAGCGACGCCTCCCTGGTCTCCGAGAAAAAAACACTGCTGGCACTGGAGCGGGAGGCCAAAAAGCAGGGAACCGTTTATTCCGTGATTCTGATGCGGGATGTGGGAGATCTCCGGGAGGGGATCTTCGACGCCGGTGAATTTGTCGGCACAGCGGTGTATGTAGAAAAAGAACTGCCGCATCTCCATCTGCTGGGAGTCGGCGCAAACCTGACCTGCTACGGGTCGGTGGTGCCGACGGCGGAAAACCTCGGCGAGCTGTGCCGGAATGCGGAGGAGATCGAGCGGCGTATCGGAAGGACGCTGGAGGTCATCTCCGGCGGGTCCACCTCAAGCCTGCCGCTGCTTCTGCAGGGCGGAATGCCGCGGAGGATCAACCAGCTGCGCATCGGGGAGGCGCTGGTGGTTCCCTGGGACCTCTTTTATACATGGAACTGTCCCGAGGAGGATATGTCCAACGCCGGACTGATTCTGAAGGCGCAGATTATAGAGTGCGGAAAGAAGCCCACGAAGCCCATCGGACGGCAGGGAATCAACTGCTTTGGGTCCTACAGGGAGTATGAAGACAGGGGAGTCAGAAAAAGAGCTATCCTTGCCATCGGCGAGTATGACATAGGCAATTATGAAAAACTGGTTCCGACGGATCCGGGAGTCCGGGTTCTGGGAGCCAGCAGCGACCATACCATCGTGGATATTGAGGACAGCAGCAGAACGTATGAGGTGGGAGATATCATGGAATTTGAGCTCCGCTATCAGTCGATGCTGTTTGCCACAGAGAATCCATTTGTGCGAAAAATCAGCGTCGATTAGAAAATGAGGTGGAACGGATGAAAGATGCACTGAAACTCTGCCTGGTCGGATTCGGCAACGTTTCCCGGAGGTTCTGCCACCTTCTTCTGGAAAAGCAGTTCTGGCTGGAAGACACATTTCACCGTGAAATCCTGGTGACAGGCATTGCCGGGCGCTCGAAGGGAAACCTGGTCAATGTGAACGGCCTCCGGCTTTCCGATGCGCTGCGTCAGGCAGAGATCCGCGGAGTATTTTCCAAAGATTCCCCGGACTGGTTCGAGGGAACTACGGAGGATGTGATCGCGGCAAGCCGGGCAGATGTACTTGTGGAGATGAGCACGCTTTCCATCCGGGACGGGCTGCCTGCGGCGGATTACATGCGGCAGGCCTTTTCCCTGGGAATGCACGTTATCACCGCGAATAAGGGACCGGAAGCCTGGTATTTCCGGGAACTGCGGGATGCAGCTGACCGGGCGGGCGTCCGATTCCTCTATGAGACGATCGTCATGGACGGGACGCCGGTGTTCAACCTGGTTACAGAGACCCTTCACGGCAATCATATCCGCGGCATCCGCGGGATTCTGAACGGCACATCCAACTATGTGCTGAAGCTTCTGGAAGACGGAAAGACCCAGGAAGAAGCCATTCGGGCCGCACAGGAGATCGGTCTTGCGGAGGCAGACCCCTCGATGGACCTGGACGGCTGGGACGGCGCCGCGAAGATCTGTGCGCTGGCGAATATCCTCATGGATGCGGGGATCACCCCGGATGACGTGAACGTAGAGAGCGTCCGGAACGTCACGGCGGAAGACCTGCAGGAAGCGCGGGAGCGTGGAAACTGTATCAAGTATATCTGCAGGGCAGACAGGGATACGGTATCCGGAAAAATCTCCGTGAGTGTCCGGCCGGAACAGCTTCCGCGGGAACACGCCTACTGTTCTGTCAACGGGACCTCGGCGGTCATCACCATCGATACGGACCTGGCCGGGGAACTGACGGTTATTCAGACGGATCCGGGACTGCTCCAGACCGCTTACGGAATTTACAGTGACCTGATCACGTTGTTGAAATCAGAGATGAGAGAGGTGAAAGAATGAAAGCAGCGGCGAAATTTATCCCCATCATAATCATGGGTGCAATGGTATTTAATGAAATTGATATCCTCTTTGCCGCATTTATCGGGCTTATCGTAGCCGTATTCTTCTGTATGATTATGGAAAAGAAGAAGATCGGCGATATCATGAACGCTGCCGTGGACGGCGCCAAGGATGGCATGTATCCGGCGTTTGTGCTCATGATGGCATATGCACTGGCGGAAATCTATACATCCAGCGGCGTGGGCGCCGCAGCGATTCAGCTGTTTATCCATCTTGGCGTGACCGGCCGCAGCGTGGCGGTGGTTGCTTTCCTGGCTTCCTGCGCCCTGTCTCTGGCAACCGGAACCTCCTGGGGAACCTATGCGGCCTGCGTGCCCATCTTCATGTGGCTCTCCAATATTGTCGGCGGCAATCCGGCCCTGGTATTCTGCGCCTGTATGGGCGGCGCTGCCTTCGGCGACAACATTGGTCTTATCTCCGACACCACCATCCTTGCCTGTGGCATGATGGAAGTCAAGGTAGCTGACCGTTTCCGCCATCAGCTGGTATGGTCCCTGACCTGCGTGGCGATATCCGCCGTTCTGTTCTATATCACCGGCTTTACCATGGGACTTCCCACTACCACCGGCAATGCTTCCGATATTCTCGGCAATATGCCCGAGGAGACCTGGAATGCCCTGCGCGAGCAGAGACCGTCTGTCATTACCCTGCTGGAGCAGGTGGACCAGGGCGTCTCCCTTCTTCTGCTGATTCCCGTCGTGGTCGTTATCGTGCTGGCGGTGAAGCAGGTAGATACCATCATCTGCCTGGCAGCGGGCATCTTCCTGGCCTCCGCCTTCGGATTTGCCACTGGAGCCTACACCAGTATCACTGAGGTGATGGACCTGATCATCGGCGGTTTTGGCGATGCGGGCAGCTGGGCGGTTATCATGCTCTTCTGGGCGATGGCCTTCGGCGCTGTCATGCGGCAGATGAATGCCTATGAGCCCCTGGCGCAGTGGTTTGTCCGGATCAGTAAAAACGTCCGGCAGCTTCTGGTCTGCAACGGTCTTCTTTGCATGGTGGTCAATGCCACACTGAACGAAGAGATGTCCCAGGAAGCGGCCATCGGACCGGTCATCCGCGATATCGTCCGCGACCATGTGGAAGGCAGCGAGGAGGATATCTACAAGCTGCAGATGCGCAACGCTATCTTCACGGACTCCATCGGCGTTATGACTGCGGAGCTGATTCCCTGGCACACCGGCGTGGCCTACTACATGGGCCTGGCAATCGCAGTATTCCCCTTGTACAACTTTGGCGTAAAGGACCTGTACTTCAACTACATGGCGATCCTCTCTGTCATCAGCGGTTTTGTTCTCACCTATACCGGCTGGGACAGGTTTGTCCGGATGCCGATGCCGAAGGAACCGGCTGTAAGGCTGAAAAAATAATCCTTGATGATTTCCCCTTTCTTTATACGGGAGGCTGGCGAAGTGTGCGGCAGCCTCCTTTTACATATGCCCATCGGGCACAGATTCAGGCCTGCGTGTGCTCCGCGGCCAGCTGGTGGTGCGCCAGTCCTTTTTTTGATGCTTCATACAGATTATTCCTCCAGCTCCCGCTTAAGAAACCCCGCAGCAGTTGCGGCAAAGCTTTCGATACTGTGGATGTGGGCAAATTCAGTGCCGAAGGCCAGGCGCTCGTCCTGGAGGGCAGAGTCGTCTCCTACGAAGATGCCCATGACCTTTGCGCCGGCCCGGCGGAGGGCCCGGATTTCCTGGGCTGTGTCATGGACGGCATAGTCCCCGGAGTAGGAGGGGTAGAGCTTTGCCCGCTTCCGGCTCACGATGATGTCATTGGGCATGCCGTCGGAGAGAACGATGAGGATCCGGTTTTCTTCCGGACGTTTCAGGAGGTCGAGCCCCGCGGCCCGGATGGCCAGGCCGTCCCGGTTGTTGCCGGAACCGTAATAATCGAAGATACGGGCGTTCTTCGCGGAGATGTCATTGTAATCCCGGAACCGCCGCATCACGGTGTAATCCCCGAAGGTGCAGAAGCTCATGACCCGGTGGGGGATTCCCGCCATGCTCAGGGCTTCACTGAAGATGTAGCCCTGCAGGGCCACCATGCTCTGGCGCACCTGCTGGGAGCCGCTGGCATCGATGAGAAGATCCACCGCGAAGGCGCTGTCATCCCGGATAACCTCCCGGTCAAAGAGATTCTCATTGTCGGTCCGCCCCAGGTTCCAGAGCTTTGCCGGCCGGAGAATCCCATGGGAAGAGGCGACAAACTCATGCTCTTCGCGGGCGGCCATGGCGTTCCGGAAGGAAGTTGCCAATGCCCGGATACTCTGCGATGCCGTCAGGCGGTTCTTCTCGTAGAGATCCCGGTTGGCTTCCGTGATCTTCTGGTGAAACTGGAACATGTCCGGACTGTCCAGAAGTCCCGTTTCCGTTATGCCGTCGGTAAAGTGCAGGTGGGTTCCCGCATGGGGGCCGGTGCAGAGAAGCTTTTCGAGACGGTCCTGCTCCCGTTTTGTCAGATAGCTTAAGCCGTAGCTCATCTCCACGGACTTTTCCACCCGGGCCATGGCATCATCATCCAGAACCAGCTGGGTGGTAAAGATGCCGCTGGCGGCCGTATCTTCAGAGCTTTCGCTGGGGGAGAGGGAGAGAATCAGGTCTTCCTTGTACTGCTTTCCGAGATTGTCCTTGTCCGAACCAAAATCCCGGCCCACATTGCTGCGGCCCAGGTCATGGGTTCCCTTCAGCCGCTCGGCAAAGCCATCTTCGTTGAAGGTCCGGTAGAGATAAATGGCAGTGGTGACAAGATCCCGGGCATTGCGTGCTCCTGCCGCACCCCGGATAATCTCCAGACGTTCTTCCGGGCTGTAAACCCGCCGGCGTCCGATGAGGATCCCCTCGGGGAGCGCATAGCGTGCGGCATGCTCAAAGAAGGAATCCGGATGGAGAGGATCTCCGGCAGGGACAGACAGGACAGATTCGGCCGGCATCTCATCTGCGGTCCGGATAAGCCACTGCCGCTCCAGGTCTCCCCACACGGTGTGGGTGAGGCGCAGCTCATCCTGTTCCAGAACAGCCCGGAAGGCGTTTCTCCGCAGAGCCCGGATGCCGGGGCGCTCTGCCTGGGCCCGCTTCCAGACGGCGCTGTCGATGCAGAGCATCAGAAGGGGCATCAGGATGGAGGCGTCCTTCTTATAATGGAAGATCGCCTCCTGAAGCCCATGGTCCAGTTCTTTCAGCCCATAGATCGAATCGGCAGCGCCCAGAAGCGCTGCCGCATAGATGGCAGATTCCTCCGAGGCCTTCCGCCAGGGGCCTGCCATCTCCGCGATCCAGGGGGGAACCTGCTTTAATTCATAATCTCCGGACACAGTCAGAAGAAGACTCCGGAACCGGAGTCCTGTTTCGGTACGTTTTTTTGCACTGCGGGAATTATCCATGGAATACATCTCCGGCGGTCAGGGTCAGGGGGAACCGGGTCAGCACCACGTCGTCCACCAGCTGGCGCTCAAAATCATCGAAGCATTTGTTGACGATGCCCATCTCGATGGCCCGGGCAGGGGCAAGGCCCTGCTTTATCATGCGCAGCGCAGAGAGGAGTCCCCTGAGGTCCACGGCCCGGGAAGAGATCTCGCCGTTCACCGCTTTCTCCTGGAGGTCCAGGAAGAGGGAGGAGAACTGATCCAGCATGGAGAAGTCCATGCCGGGTGCCGTCTGGTCCATCAGACGGTTCAAATCTTCCTGGGAGAGGGTGGGCACCTGGATGACCATGAAACGGGAAACCAGGGCCTCGTTCAGTTCCTTCGTGCCGGCGTAGCCGTAGTTCATCGTGCCGATAAAGCGGGCCGCCGGGTGAAGGGAAATGCGCTCGTAGCCCGGAACATCGATGAGACGCCGGTAATCCAGCGCTGCGTGCAGAACCGCCACGGCGTCGCTCTTTGCCATATTGATTTCATCCAGAATGCCGAAGCCGCCGTACTGGGCACAGCGGTACACAGGACCTCTGCGGAGCTTTACCTCGTTATCCACGAAGGTGTCTGTGCCGATGAGGGCCGCGCTGTCGGTGTTCACATGGAACGACATGTTGTAAACCGGCCGGCCGAAGAGCCAGGCCAGGTTTTCTGCCAGGATATTCTTGCCCGTAGCCTTATTTCCCACAAGGAGAAGATTCTCTCCGTCCAGAAGGGCCGTCACCGCCATCTCCAGGATCTCCTCGCCGATGAATTCGGTGGTGGGGCGGGTGATGCGGTACTGCACCTCCTCCGGCACCGGGTACAGGGCCCGGAATTCCTCCAGGCGCTTTGTAAGTCTGCTGTTCATATTTCAAATCCTTGTCTGCATATACTTCCTACAGTTTCCTGCCGGTATCCCGGCGGGTCATTACTTCTCCGCATCCTCCGGGATCGTTGCGTCCGGGCAGGAGATCTTTGCCACCGTTTCCGAGGCATGATGCAGGGCCTGCGCCAGTTCAGCGCCGGCTGCGCGGTAGTACATCTCCTTGCCGGAACGGCGGGATTCGATGAGTCCGCCGCTCTTTAAGAGGCGCAGGTGATGGGATACCGCCGGACTGCTCATGCCTGTCATGGCTGCAATATTCAGGACACACTCCTCGCAGTGGCAGAGAATCCAGAAGATACGCAGCCTGCTGGGGTCTCCCAGAAGCTTCATGGCTTCCGCCACGGTGGAGATAGTTTCGCCGTCCGGCA
>Ga0256405_10003421_pt1 | contig 32746 bp, 31 predicted proteins | sample RumenRJG_02DNA_FD_189096 | JGI IMG/M metagenome (GOLD analysis project Ga0256405, IMG submission 189096) | Bovine rumen microbial communities from Lethbridge, Alberta, Canada - RJG_02 | ecosystem: Host-associated > Mammals > Digestive system > Stomach > Rumen | place: Canada: Alberta...
AAAATTCATCTCGTGTGAAGGTAATTAAATAATATCCTCGTTAAATTCAAAGAAAAGTGTAAAAAGTGTGTTAGTCAAGCCGTCAACAAGACGGCTTTTTTATTATCTATAAAATTTTGAAAATACCAAAAAATAATCCAATTTTACTAAGTAAAAATTGAAAACTTATTTTTAAAACGCCAATACCATACTTACAAGAATGAGTAAAATTTATTGATGAAGCTTCTTTAAAATATTTTGTAGGACAAGATATTTCACCTATTTTATAATTTTTATAAATCATTAATGCTAATATTTCATTGTCAAAAATAAAGTTATCGCTTAAATTTTCAAATGGTATATTTTCAAGAACAGTTTTTGTAAAACCTCTAAAACCGGTATGGTATTCTGATAAATTTTCACCGGTACAAATATTTTCAAAAAAAGTAAGAAATTTATTTGCAATAAATTTGTAAATAGGCATCCCGCCTTTTAGTGCTGAATTACCTAAAATTCTTGAGGCTATAACAGCATCATATTCATCAAAGGCAAGCATAGAAGCCATTGCAGGAATTAATTTAGGTGTGTATTGATAGTCTGGATGAAGCATTATAACAATATCAGCACCATTTTTTAGAGCTTCTTTATAGCAAGATTTTTGATTAGCACCGTAACCTTGATTTTGTGAATGTTCTATTGTTTTTATACCTAACTCTTTTGCGAGTTTTAAAGTATTATCACTTGAAAAATCATCTACCAAAATTATTTCATCAACAAAATCACGATAGATATCATTATAAGTCTGCTTTAATGTCTTTTCTGCATTATAAGCAGGCATAATAACAATAATTTTTTTGCCGTTAATCATAGTATTGTAAAAATAAAACTAAAAATATTAATTACTAATCTTCAATTGCTTTTACTTCTACAACGATATCTTCTTCGTCTTCTTGAGGTAATGCTTCTGTTCTTATAGAAGATGATTTATCTTTAGAAGTTAATGCTTTATCTTTATATTTTTGAACTTGTCTTAAAAGTTTATCTGAAAGTAAATCAATACTTGCATACATAGATTCTGCAGTTTCTTCAAGGTGAATAGAAGTATTATTTAACTTACAAGTAACTTCTGCAACATTTTTTTCGTTTGCAGCAGGATTTTTAATAACAGATAAAACTACTTCAATACCGTGAATTTGATCATAGTGAGTTGCAACTTTACCTATTTTTTCTTTTACATAAGATTTGATTGCGTCTGTTATTTCTATATTTCTGCCGTTAACATATATATGCATTTTAATAAACCTCCAATACTTAAATGCTTTGCATTAATTACAATATTAAAAACATGAAAATAAATCAATTGTATTGTTAATTAATCATTAATAATTTGTTGAATTTCAACGTCAGGAGTGCCTAAAACTCTAACTAATTCAAGCACGGAAGCCTTCATTTGACATTTTTGAGAGGAACCTGAGAAGAAATCTTTATAAAAACAACCTTCGCAGTTGCAGCCTCTTTTGTAACAATCTAACGCAGTCGGTGTCCATCTTCTTACAGCTACAGCTCTGCCCATATCACGACTTCTAAACACTTATATTTTCCTCCAAAATTATTATTTGTTATTTAATCATATTTGCATGCAACAAGTACAAATTACATGCCTATCTCCACCCTGCAAAGCTTTTATTAACTTTGCTTTATTAACATTATAAGTACTAAGGTTCTTTTTTCAAGCCAATTTTAGCCTTGTATTCACAATTCGCAACATATCATGTAAACATGCTTAAATTCCAGTTTTTAGCTGTACACGTATGTTTCAAACATGTGTTACTGCATGGTTTTAGGATTTTAAATCATGAAAAGCCATGATAGTGGCTGATTTCCATGATTTGTTATTAACGCTTTTTTTATGAAGTTTTGTAAAAACATTAAAAAATCCATGCTCTTTGAGCATGGATTTTTATATTTGGCATGGGTTATTTTATAGCTATAATCTCTATTTCAACAAGAGCATTTTTTGGTAATTCTTTAGCGGCTACACATGATCTTGCAGGATTTGATATAAAATATTTTTCGTACACTGTATTAAATTTATTAAAATCTGATATATATGCAAGGAAACATGTTGTTTTTACCACATTATCAAATGTCATATCAGCTGCTTTTAGTATTTCTTCTATATTTTTACAGACTTGTTCTGTTTGTGCTGTTATGTCTGCATCTGCAAATTCACATGTTTGCGGATTAATTGCAATTTGTCCTGATGCATAAAGAGTATTATTTACAAGAATTGCTTGTGAATATGGCCCAATCGGTTCCGGTGCATTTTTTGTGTATATAATTTTTTTCATATTATATCCTCTTGTTTTACATATTTATTTGTTTTCTTTAATTTTGTAACCAGCATCTTTAAATGCTTTTTTTATTTCATCAAGGTGTTGGTGATTTTTAGTTTCCATTGATATATTTAGGAAACATCCGTTAATATCTGTACCTTTTCCGCCTTGTTTATGACTAACTTTTATTACGTTAGCACCAAGGTTAGCGATTATTGTTGATACTTCTCTAAGTTGTCCCGGTTTGTCCAATAATTCAATTGTTAAATCGGTTAATCTTCCGGATGTTAAAAGACCTCTGTTAATTACTCTTGATAATATGTTTACGTCAATATTTCCTCCGGAAACAATACAGGCTGTCTTTTTACCTTTTATTGGAATTTTATCAAACATTGCCGCTGCAACTGATACTGCACCTGCTCCTTCTGCTATAAGTTTTTGCTGTTCTATCAGTGTTAATATAGCTGTTGCAATTTCGTCATCAGATACAGATACGACTTCATCAACATATTTTGAACATATATCAAAAGTAGTTTCTCCGGGTGTTTTAACTGCAATACCATCTGCAAATGTAGAAACTGATTTTAGGGTTTCTATTTCGTTGTGTTCAAGTGCATTTATCATACTTTTTGCCCCTTGAGCTTGGACTCCGTAAACTTTACATTTAGGATTTAAAGTTTTTATTGCAAATGCAACTCCTGAAATAAGTCCTCCTCCGCCTATTGGTACTATTACAGCATCCAAATCAGGCATTTGATTCATTAATTCAAGTCCGATTGTTCCTTGGCCTGCTATTATTTCGTCATCGTCAAACGGATGAATGAATATTGCATTTGTTTCCTTCTGGTATTGTAATGCTGCATTATAGGCATCGTCATACACACCGTCTATTAATTTTATTTCTGCACCATATTTTCTTGTAGCTTCAATTTTTGAAATAGGTGCAATACTTGGAATGAATATTGTTGCTTTTATTCCTGCATTTTTAGCGGATAATGCAACTCCTTGTGCGTGATTTCCTGCGGAACAGGCTATTATTCCTCTTTCTTTTTCTTCTTTTGATAATGTCGAAATTTTATAAAATGCTCCTCTAAGCTTAAAAGAACCTGTTAATTGAAGATTTTCTGCTTTTAGATATATTTCACTGTTTAAATTTAAATTTGGAGCAGGAATTAAATCGGTTTTTCTTATATTATCCTTTAGTACTTGGGCGGCTTTGTAAATTTTGTCTATTGTTATCATTTTTTTATCCTCTTTTAGTTTTATACTACAAAAGAATAAAATTTTCTTGAACTTAACAAATGTTTAATATATTATTTTCCATGTAAAGATTTTGAAAGGACACTAAGTTGGAAGAAAATACATTTGTAGAAAACGGTTTTATTGTAAATTTAAGCAATGCAAAAAATGCCGCTGAAGTTATATATGAATTAAGTACAATATTGGAAATGCCTGAAACAAAAGGTAAAAAAATATGCTTAAAACTTGAAGATGTATCTTTAAATCAATCTCAAATATTAAGTATAAAAGCTTTAATAGAATCAATGGATTGTACATTGGATTTTATTGATGCGAATTTGGATGAAACAAAAGATTCTGCACAAAAAGCAGGTATTCAAGTGATAGAGTTTAAAAATGAAATAGAAGTACCTGAAATAAAACCTGAAGAGGGAGAATTTGAAATAAATCATTCAGATGTACTTTTTGAAAATAATGAAAATCATACAGCATTTACTGAATTAGCAACAGAAGAAGGTTTGATAGAAAAGAAAACTTATGAATCTTTAGAAGTTGGAGATATAATAAAAAATGAAACGGATACAGAAGATTTATCGAAATTAACAACCCTGTATTTAAAACAAAATTTACGTTCAGGTCAAAATATTACGTATGATGGGCATATTGTTCTAATAGGAGATGCTCATCCGGGAAGTGAAATTGTGGCAAGAGGCGATATAAGTGTTTGGGGTGTATTGGGCGGTATTGCTCATGCAGGTTCAAAAGGTAACGAAAATGCTGTTATAAGAGCATTAAAACTTAATGGTATTCAATTAAGAATTGCCAATTGTTACGCGAGACGTATGGATATTGTTAATATTCCGTATATTCAAAAAGACTCATCATATATACCTGAAGAGGCAAAAATAGAGAATAACCAAATAGTTATAAATACTACATTTGAAAATAAGGAGAAATAATGACAGGTAAAGTATTAGTAATTACATCAGGAAAAGGTGGTGTAGGTAAAACTACTACGACTGCAAATATAGGTACTGCTCTTGCAAGAGCAGATAAAAAGGTCGTTCTTATTGATACAGATTTAGGTTTAAGAAATTTAGACTTACTCTTAGGTTTGGAAAATAGAATAGTTTATACAATTGTAGATGTTGTTGAAGAAAGATGCAAACTTAAACAAGCTTTAGTTAAGGATAAGAAAAATCCTAATCTATGTTTGTTAGCAGCAGCACAAACCAGAGATAAAACTGCAATAACAGGCGAACAATTAAAAGGTATTTGTGATGAATTGAAAGAGGAAAACGATTATATCATTATAGATTGTCCTGCAGGTATAGAACAAGGTTTTGAGAATGCTACAACACCTGCAACTGAAGCTATCGTTGTAACTACACCGGAAATGTCTGCTGTAAGAGATGCTGATAGAATTATAGGTTTGTTGGAATCTAAAGAGCATATTGAAAGTCATAAATTGTTAATTAACAGAGTAAGACCTAACTTAATTAAATCAAATGATATGATGAGCGTAGAAGATGTTCAGGAAATCTTATCATGTGATATTATAGGTGTTGTTCCTGAAGATACAGGAATTATAACATCTACCAATAAGGGAGAACCTATTGTTAATGACGAAAAATCTCTTGCCGGACAAGCATATCAAAATATTGCGAAACGTATTCTTGGTGAAGAAGTTCCTTTTTTGGATATAGATACACCGCAAGATTTAATATCAAAAATTAAGAAATTTTTTATGGATTTACTTGTAAAACTTGGTAAGGAGTAGGAAATGAGAGATATTTTTGCGGGATTATATAATAAAATAGTCGGGTTTTTCTCTAATGTTGAGCAAAAAGAGGCTGATGAATCAAAAAATGTTGCAAGAAACAGATTAAAACTTGTTTTGATGCAGGATAGAACAAATTTAAATCCTTATTTATTAGAAAGAATGAGAGGTGAATTAATAGATCTTCTTTCTAAGTACGTTGAAATGGATAAAGAAGCATTAGATTTAAATTTTGAAAATGATGGCGATTCTATTGCTTTAATGTTGTCAATTCCTGTAATAAGAGCTAAAGAAGAAGAAGAAATAGAAGCTGCATTAAAAGCTGAAGATGATGCTAAAAAAGAAATTGAAGAAAAGTTGAAAGCTCTTGAAGAAATGGAAGATGAAGAAGATGACAGTGATGATGAAGAAGTCGAAGACATTTCGGACGAAGACGATGACTTAGCTGAAAATTCGGAAGAAAATAACTCTGAAATTGATGATAATTCCAATGAAGAAATGGAAGATGATGAGGATGACTCAGATGAAAGTGAAAATGATTTCAATAATGAGTCTGAAATTGCTGATAGTTCAACTTCCGAATCTGACTTGAATTCTGAAAATACAGAAAATTCAGAAACTCATCATAAAAAGAAAAAACATAAACATAAAAAGAAAAAATCAATAATAAATATTCCTGATATTATTGAGGTTAATGAAGTTTCTGAAGAAAGTTCCGATGTTGGAGAAAGTTCTGAAAATTAGTTTAAAATCTTTTATTTAAAATATTTCAAACAAATAAGTCCTACCATGATGTAGGACTTGTTTATTTTTTATTATAATCCTTTATGCTTTTTATTATTTTTAAGTATAAATTTAAGTCCTTTTCATCAGAAGAATAAATTTCTTTTAATAATAGTTCCATAATTGGATTTATTGTTTTTATTTCATTTAATCCGAATTCTGAAATAGGAATATTCAAGATGTTAATCAATTTAAAAAATGTTTCCAAACTTGGTGAGAATGTTCCTCTTTCAAGCTTACCGTAATGCTTTTCAGCTATTCCTATTTTTTCGGCAAGTTCTTCTTGGGTTAGATTTAAATTCTTTCTGTATTTTCTTAAAATTTGTCCTATATATTTTTTGTCCACTAATGGCATAAGGTATACTCCTGACTACCTTTTAAAAAATAATATATACTTATTGACTTTTTAACTACGCATATGTATTATTATTTAAAAAAGTGATACTTATATCCCTTTTTAGAATAAAATTTTTAAGGATACTTATGTTATTGCAGAATAAAGTTACAATAAAAGTTGTTGATTATAATAATAAATTTAAATGTGTTAATAATGTTGTGCCGAATGTTATTTTTAACAGATTAGACTTGAGATTTGGGACAGATGACTTTGAAATATTGGAGATATCTTATCTTGATAAGAAATATTTTATTCAAGTTTATAATAAAAAGGGGTTTTGTTATATAGGCCTGTATATGACTGAAATTCCGCAAATTGTTTGTGATGAAGTAATTCGATTTTTGGATAGTTATTATAAAGATATATACATATACCATTTTCCGTGTTCGTTTGTAAGACATAAAAAATGCGGCGATAGGGACATAAATTATGTTATTGAATTACCTGAAAAATATGAGGATTATGAAAATAAGTTTAGCTCAAAGCACAGATATAATATTCGTTATAGAAGAAAACGTTTGGAAGAACAGTATAACTGTAAATTTGAATATTATTCTTCTGATATGATTGATGATAATTTTAAAAAAATGTACTGTAAATTAAAATCTAAAACTACCGGCGGAAGTGCTATTGAATGTATTTTAGATTTTGATGGGTTTAATGAAGCATATGTTTTGAAAGTTGATGATAAAATAATTGCTGTTGCAGTATTTGTTGTATGTGATAAGGAAAATGTTTATTGTTCGACTTTTGCTTATGATAATGATTTTTATAAGTACAGCCCGGGATTTATTATTTTTTATTATAGTCTTGAACAATACATAAAAAGACATTATAAAAAACTCTATATGGGTACGGGACATGAATACAAAAAGGGATTGCATGCAAAAGAAGAAGTTATTTTTATGAATGACAGAATTTTTGATTTGTCATTTATGCAGAAAATGTTTTTGTTTAAAAAGTATGTATTTTTGGACTTGGAATATACTGCGGTAAGGTTTTTGGGCTTAAAGTTTCAGATAAAAAAGAAATTAAAAACAAAATATTTATAATTCGTATTTCAAAACCTATTAAACAGGTTTAATAAGAGCATTGAGGAGTAATAGTGTATTTTTTTATAAGTTTTTTCGCTAATATAAATTGAAATAAAATTGTTATCTGTACTGTACTTTATTAATTATCTTATTTCGGCAATAAGTATTGTTTCCTCTAAAATATCATCCGGTTTTGTTCTTACTATTTTAAATTTATATCCTAAATTCAAATTTTCTATCCATTTTTTTATTTCAAAAAAGTCTTTTCCTGAATGATAGATACTAATTAATAAAACAGGTTTTTGTGTTATTATTGTTTGCTTGGAACCTTTTAAAAGGTTCATTCATCTCCTTCTATATCGCTTTTTATTATTCCTATTTTTAAATTGTTTTCTTTTACAAAATCGTCAACAGTTATAGATTTAGTAATGTATTTTTTATTTCCGTATTTAGAATTAGCAGTATCTAATTGGTTTATATTTGCATATAGAGTTTTGTTTTCTTTTTTTTCTCCAAGGCACATTTTTATAGGTATTATTTTCTTTTCCAATTTATTTAAGCTTATTGTTCTTAAAAGTTTTTCGTAATTTTCATCAATAGGTTCAAAAGCATATACTTTTTTATTTGTGAATTCACTTAAAATAACGGAAGAATCTCCTATATAAGCTCCGGCATCTATAACTGATTTATTTTTTATATTATTCTTATTTTTTATGTTTGAAGTGCCGTATTTACTGTATAAAACATGAACTGTACCATTGTATTGCGGAAATTTATATTTTCCGTATTGAATAGTTGAATTATCTATAATTTTTTTTGAGTATACAAAATTATAAAACTTTTTGATTTCATTTGCTTGTCGATTTGAAAATGGTTTAACAACTTTATATCCTAAATCTTTAGCATTCAAGACCTGTAAAGAATTTTTTATTATAAAATCAACTTCTTTTTTACTGTTTTTATCCAAATTTTTTATAAAATTTTTGTAATCTTCTTTTGAAATATTATTTTTAGAATAATCATACAAGTCAAAAAATTTATTAACTTCATATGTTTTTGTCTCAATAACATAAAATGCATTTTTAGATTGTCTGTCCAAATATATGTTATAACTTGCATAGGTACAAATTGTAATTAATATTGAAAGTCCTATAAATAGACCATTTGTAAGATTTAAAAATTTCATAAGTATAATTTCTGTAAAATTTATTTATTTCTACTGAAAAATGCCGCTATATCTTTATGTTTTAAAAGTTTTGATATAGGTCTGCCATGCGGACATGTATATGGTTCTTTGCAGTTTCTCCAATTTTTTATTAATTCTTGCATTTGCCACATTGTTAATTCGTCGCCTGCTTTTATTGCAGCTTTACAAGATGTTGTTATTAATATTTTTTCTTCTAATCCGTCTAAATCACCTTTTAAGTTTTCTAAAATATCCGTCAGTAAATCTTTTGGATTGATTTTTGAAAGCATTTGAGGAATTTTTTTAAATGTTATTTCATTATTGTTTAAGAATGTTATTTTGTATCCAAATCTCTCAAATTTATCGGAATTTTCTTTTAAAAGTTCATATTCTATTGGTGAAACGGTTAAAATATCAGATATAAAAAGAATTTGAGAAGCCGGAGTTTTTTGTGATTTTAATGTTTCATAAATATATCTTTCTGCTGCTATGTGTTGATCAATTATTTCTAAGCCATCTTCTTTTTCAATTAAAATATACGTTTTTTTGTACTGTCCGATTATATTTTCGTTAAATTTTGTTTGAGTTTCTGATATTTTTGAAATATTATCAACAGAATGTTTGTAATTTGTTTTTTCAATATTAATATTCATTTTTAATTGATTTTCAATATTTTTTTGTTGTTCAGGTGTTTTTATATTGACTTCTTTTAAGCTGAATGTCGGTATATCACTAATAAAAACATCTTCAAATTCTTCACTTATATTTTTTTGTTCAGTTAGTTTTTGTCTGTTTGAAAATTCAATAAAATTTTTTTCATCAAATTCGTTATTTTTAATTTCAATGTTATTTTGTAAAGCCATTTTTACTGCGGATATTATAAAACTAAAAATTTGATTGGTATTTTTATAACGAACTTCTTTTTTTGTCGGATGAACATTAACATCAACATCTTGAGTAGGCAGTTCAAGATTTAGGATTACTAACGGATATTTATTTTTTTCAATTAAATTTTTGTATGCCATATCAATAGCTTTTTGTATAATAGAACATTTTACAGGTCTTGAGTTTACGTATATAAAATATCCCTTTTTACTTGAACGTGTATAGTTAGGAGTTGATACATAACCGCTTATTTTTGTTTTTGCTACGGTATCTGTTTTTAGCACTTCTTTTAAATAATTAACAGCATCTTTTGCATAAATATTTTTTATTGTTGCAAGAGTGTCTTTCAATCCGTTTGTTTCTAATATAGATTTACCGTCATTTTTTAGTGAGAAAGCAATATCTGTATGAATTAATGCTATTGTTTGTACTAATTCATGTATATAAGAAAATTCTGTTTTAGATGTTTTTAAAAATTTAAGTCTTGCAGGAATATTATAAAATAAGTCTTTTATTTCCATTATTGTACCGATTGCACAACCTGTTTGAACCGTTTTTACTTCACTATTTTCACATTCTACTTTTGTTCCGTATTCAAAATCTTTTGTTCTTGTTGTACACGTTAATTTTGATATAGAAATTATACTTGACAGAGCTTCTCCTCTAAATCCAAGAGTGTTAATATTGTATAAATCTTCGCTGTTGTGAATTTTGCTTGTTGCGTGTTTTGAAAAAGCAAGCATTATATCATCAGGATGAATTCCTGAACCATTATCAGCAATTCTTATATTACGACATTCATTGGAAATTTCTATACTTATTTTTGATGCTCCTGCATCTATTGAATTTTCAACAAGTTCTTTTACTACAGAATATGGTCTTTCAATAACTTCTCCTGCTGCAATCTGATTTATAACGTGTTTAGATAACTGTTGAATACGTTTCATAAGAAAATTTTATCACAAATTCATCTAAACATGTGATTTTTTATTTTAAAACAAAGTTTAAAATAATTCTATTATGAGATTAAATACAAAACAAAAACACGTTGAAGAGAAGAAAACAGGCTTAAAGGTTGTACAAACCAACCCTATTAAAACTACATCATACAATGATATTAATTTAAAAAAATGGAAAGATTATCCGGATGTTAAAACAGATACATTCTGGCAGTTTCCTGCAAGATTAAGAGAACATGGACATTCAAATGATTACCATGGAAATTATATCCCTCAACTTGCTCAACAGTTTTACCAAAGATATACAAAGAAAAATGATGTTGTACTAGATTTATTTTTTGGCTCAGGAACTTCCGGTATTGAAGCTGTAAATATGGAAAGACGTTGCATTGGCGTTGAGTTGAAACAAGAGCTTGTTAATAGTGTAAGTACAAAATTTACTCCGAAACAACTTGTAACTGATGTTAATATTATTTGCGGTGATTCAACATCGAAAGATACAATGGAAAAAGTTGAGGCAAGACTTGAAATTATGGGTAAGGAAAAAGCTCAATTTCTTATTCTTCATCCGCCTTATGATGATATTATTAAGTTTTCTGATAAAAAAGAAGATTTATCTAATTGTTCTTCAACAGAAGAGTTTTATGACCTATTTGAAAAAGTTGCAAAAAATGGGTATGATTTGTTGGAAGAAGGTAGATTTGCAGCACTTATAATCGGTGATAGTTATAAAAATTCAGAAGTTCAGCCTCTTGGTTTTAAGTGTATGGAAAGAATGCAAAATCTCGGAATGAAGTTAAAGGCAACTATTGTTAAAGATATTCAAGGAAACGAAAGAGCAAAAGGAAGAACAGCAAATTTGTGGAGATATAGAGCTCTTGCAGGCGGATTTAATATCTTTCAGCATGAATATATTTTTATCTTCCAAAAATAACAAAAATAACAATACATACATTATCCCCCCTTAGCAAAAACCAGACCTGCTCAATTTTGAGCAGGTCTTTATAATTTATAATTTAGTTTTACACTTATAAAAAAATATATTAGTTTTCTTCAAAAGCTTTCTTTATTGAATCTTCAAAAGGAGCTCTTAATATTCCTTTTTCGGTTATAATTCCGGTAATAAGTTCATTAGGTGTAACATCAAATCCCGGATTAATGAAATTTATACCTTCAGCACATATTATTTTTCCGTTAATATGTGATACTTCTTCGTGAGAACGTTCTTCAATCGGTATTTCTTTTCCTGTTTTTATATTTCTGTCAATTGTTGATAATGGTGCTGCTATGTAAAATGGTACATTGTGGTATTTTGCAGCTATTGCAACGGTATAAGTTCCTATCTTATTTGCAGTATCACCATTTGACGCAATTCTGTCAGCACCTACTACAACCATATCAATCATTCCTTTACTCATAAAATATGAGCACATTCCATCTGTTATAAGCGTTACTGGTATTCCATCTGTTTTTAACTCAAATGTCGTTAGTCTTGCACCTTGTTGACGGGGTCTTGTTTCATCTGCAAAAACCTGTATAGTGTTGTCTTTCGCATAAGCTGAACGAATTACTCCAAGTGCTGTTCCATATGCAACTGTAGCTAACGCTCCTGCGTTACAGTGTGTTAGTATTGTTGCACCTTTTGGTACTACTTCTGCTCCGTAATCACCCATCTTTTTATTTATTTCAATATCTTCATTTTCAAGTTTTATGCCGTTTTTTATTAATTCTTGTACAATACCGTCAATGTTTGCTTTTGAGTTTAGTATTAATTCTTTTTGTTTTTTGCATGCCCACATAAGATTAACTGCGGTAGGACGAGAAGTAGCCATATAGTCAGCTTTCTCTACCATTTTATTTATAAACTCTTCTCTTGAAAGATTTTGATTTTTAAGTTCAAGTGCATATAGTGCAACACCATGTGCTCCGGCAATTCCTATTGCTGGTGCCCCTCTTACTATCATATCTTTTATTGCTTTGTACATTTCATCGCCTGTTTTTATGTTTACATGTTTAAATTCGTAAGGTAAAACAGTTTGATCAATAAGCTTTGAATAATTGTCAATCCACTCTATAGTTTTTATTTTACTTTGAAATTCCATTTGTCTCTTCCTATTTAATTTCAATATCAATATTTTCGTTATTAGTTTCTTTTTTTATTCCTGAAACAGCTTCATAAAAATATGCGGTAATAAGAGCTGTAAAAGCATTCATTAGTGCTGATAAAAGCCCTACAAAAATTGTGAGCATAACAAGAACTACAATTCCGCCAAAATTGTTGAAAAAGTATAATAAAAATGAAGTATGTACAGGTATAAAGTTTATTAAAGCATGAATACCTTTTGTTAAAAATCCTAAAAATATATCCAGAGGTATAAATACAACAGAAAATGCAATAAATGATACAAATCCTATAACTGCTCCAAAAATTGAACCTTCTCTTAAATCAAAAATCCCAATTAAATTGTTGTGCTTCATGTAAACTAAGACACCGGCACTTAAAAATAACATTAGAATGGTGAAAGAAAAAATATTTATATAAGGAACAATGGTTATAACACCTAAAATGGCTCCGCATATTGCACTTATAATTGAAATTTGTTTTAATAAAAGAATATTAATGTTCATTTTTTAACCTCATTTTTATACTTATTGTTTCACAAGTTCATTATTTACGCAACATCTATAACAACAAATTGCCATGGCAATTGAATCTACAGTGTCATCCAATTTAGGAAGATTTTCTTGATTAAGTGTAATTTTTACCATTTTTTCAACTTCTTTTTTGTCAGCTCTTCCAAAACCTGTAAGATTTTGCTTTACTTCTAATGGCGTAAATTCGTAAATTGGAATTTTATACTTTTCAATAGCCATAATAATTACACCTCTTGCTTCTGCTACAGGGATTATTGTTTTTTGATTCTTAAAGTAAAATAATTTTTCAATAGATGCTGCATCAGGTTTGAATTTTTCAATAATAGTACACATATCCTCAAAAATTTCCAATAATCTTTGAGAATCAGGCAAATTAGATTTAGTTTGAATTGAGCCCGAAGACATGAGTTCTAATGTAGAATTTTCGACATTTAATAAAGAATACCCTACTATAGCCATACCTGGATCTATACCTAATATAAGCATAAGTAATATTATACCAGAATCTTTATTAAAAATCTAAACGTAAAGAATGGTAATGTTTATATAAAATAGTTTTATTCTACTTTGCCTGAAAATCTTAACAAGTATTGTTATTGTGAAAATAAAAAACAATAAGACCAAAGAAAGTGAAATATTAACTTTTGTAAAGTGTAAAAAAGACACTATTATGCCGATTTCAGGCAAATTGCTAAAATTACTAAACACCAAACAGTTGACATTAAAAATTGTTAGAGTGATAATAATTGATGTGGATTGAAAGTGTAAAAAAAACACTAAATACATTTACTCTATATCATATAAACTCCTAAAAAATAAACACTAAAAAAAAAGACCATTAGGATGCAGAAAACATAACCGCCCATAGGGGCGGCTTTTTATTAGTTTTTATACGAATAAATTTAAAGTTATTTTTTCATTTTATTATAGTAGATTAGTTTTATCTGTTAATTTAGTATGAATAAAAGTACCTGTTTATTCAGCAGGTACTTTTGTTTTATTATTTATTTGTTTATTTTATTTTTCAAAAGGTGCTTTTGTAGGTGGAGCTTGACATTTTCCTGATTTTCTTGCTTTTTCCATTTGTTTTTTTTGGTTTTGTTTTATTTTTTCAAATGTTTTCTTTTGTTTTGCTGTCAATTGTGATTCAAAGAATTTCATATCTTCTTGTCTTATTTCATTTGCTTGTTTTCGGAGTTCTTTCATTTCTTTTTTTACGGCTGTTATTTGTTCAACTTTTTGTTCATCTGTTAATTTAGTTGAAGACTGAATAACTTGGATTTTCGTTTTATTCTTTTGCATTTGTTCAAAAATAGGTTTCATTTTTTCACGACTTGCATTTCTATTTTCGTCTAATTTTGTTTTTTGTTCATCTGTTAATTTTAATTTTGAAAAATCTACAGGAGGGGCTTTATGTCCGTGCATTTGTCCTCCATGACATGGAGGTTGTTTTGGAGGCATTCCGTCATTTGCCTGTGCTGTTGTTGCTGTTATTGTTGTTAGTCCTAAAATACATGCTAATAATAAACAAAATTTTTTCATTTTTAATCTCCTATTAATTCTTTTAGTTGTTCCATCAAAACTTTTCTTGCATTGTAAAGCCTTGATTTAATTGTTCCTTCAGGAACCTTTAATTTTTTTGATATTTGTTCGTAGCTGTTACCTTCAAATTCATACAGAATTACTACCTGTTTAAATTTTTTAGGTAAATTATCTACTGCTTTTAATATCAGTTTTTGTCGTAATTTCGTATCCAAAATTGTTTCAGGATAATCAGAGCTCTTGATATTTGAAATTACTTCATCATCTGATATTTTGTTTGAGGAATTTTTATAATCTTTCGATTTTAAAAAATCCTTGCATACATTTGAAGCAAGTGTGGAAATCCATTGAGAGAACTTATTTTGTTCTTTGTAAGTGTCCAGACGTCTCCAGATTCTTAAAAATATTTCTTGTTCCAAGTCTTCGTTTGGAGTTCCTACAAACCTCTTTATTATTGATTGTATTTTATATTTATTTTGTTCTATTATATTTTTCAACTTAATACACCTTTAGAAGTCCGTAGTCATCAGTTGGTAATCCTTGATATTCTATAATTGATTCTTCGTTTAAGATATTTTGTGTTTGAATGTAATTGTTTATAGGAATAACCGGAAGTACAAAAAGAAATAATCCTAAAATTACGCTTGTTTGTAATCTTTTTTGTTTTCTTTCTTTATAGAGAGGTTTTGCTTCTCTTATAAGATTAGAAATTTTATCTGTGTTTTCAAAATTTTCTAAGTTTTCCATTTTTTATACCTCTTACAATAAGTATAACGATAAAAAATTTTAAAAGTTCATTTTTTATAAAAATTGTTTATATTTTCTTATAATACCTACAATTGGGGAATTTAGAAATTTTGTATTTGAAAAATAATAGCAGTATGAAAAAATTTTTAATAATATTTTCCGTAGTTTTTTTTACAGCAAATATAATTTTAGCAAATGATACCTATAATCTATATAAGTATAACAATTATGACCCAAATTTTACTCAAAGTGAAAAAATATTGTTTATAATGGATTATTCAAATAGTATGAATGAATATTTAGGAGGTGTGAGGAAAATAGAGCTTATGCGTGAGACTATGAGAGAAATTTTGCCTGTAATAAGACCAAATGTTGAAACAGGATTAAGAGTTTATGGTCATAGATTAGGGTTTACTGCGTATGAATGTTGTAAAGCATCAAAACTGGCTGTGCCAATACAAGAAGAAAATACTCAAAATATTGCAGAAGTACTAGAGCATACAAAAGCCAGAGGAATGACACCAATTACATATTCTTTAAAAAAAGCAGTAAATGATGATTTTGAAAACTTTTCCGGTAAAAAACATATTATTCTTCTTTCAGATGGAGGAGAAAATTGTGATGAAAGTCCATGTGAGTATGTTATTAAAAATTTAGCAAAAAGAAAAGATTTTAAAATCGATGTTATAGCTTTCAATGTAAATGATAAGGATGATTTAAATCAGTTAAAATGTGTTTCAACAGTAACAAGTGGAAAATTTTATACGGCAAATACTAAAGGAGAACTTGTTAATGCTCTAAATAATTCACTCCGCACAACAAAAGAGGTGGGCGGAGTGATTATAAAAAAATAGTATAAAAATAAAATTAATTAAACTTTAAACCATTCGCATGCTTCACGTTTACATAAGAGACTATTTAAATCTCCCATTAATTTGAGTTTAGTCATTTCAAAAGTAACAGGAGTAATTGAAATACGATTATTTCTAATCGCTGCAATGTCAGTCATAGCGTCAGCAGGATCAGAAGTTGGTTCACCGGCCATCCAGTAATATACTTTACCTCTTGGGTCTATACGTTTTTCATAGTCATCAGTAAACATCTTTGCTCCTAATTCTGTAATTGCAATGCCTGCAATATCTTCAGGATTAACTCCTGGATAGTTTACATTTAAAATTACTTTTGGAGGGAAACAAAAATCTTTTAATCTCGGTAATAGTTCAGAAACGAATTTAGCAGTAGGTTTAAAAGCTTCCAATTCTGTAGAAGTGCTGCATAATGAAATTGCCATAGATGGGATATTCATTAATGCTCCTTCCAAAGCACAACTTACAGTGCCGGAGTATAGAATATCAGTACCTAAATTAGGCCCATGATTTATACCTGAAATAACTAAATCAGGTTTTTCAGCTTCTGAAAGGATTGCATTAACTGCAATTTTAACACAATCACCAGGAGTTCCTGATGTTTTCCATGCTCGTTTTGCACCATATACAGGGTTTACTTCATCGACTCTTAAAGGAGTGTGAAGAGTTAAAGAATGTCCTGCAGCTGAACGTTCTCTGTCGGGTGCAACAATGTATACATCATGATTTGTACTCAAAGCTTCAACAAGAGCATGAATACCGTTAGCTGCTATACCGTCATCATTTGAAACCAATATTTTCATTAAATCTCCTTTACCAATAAATAAATGACTATTCCGTATTGTAAGTATATCTGAATAATTAATAATATTAATCATCAATTTGAATGAAAAGAGGAATATTTTATAAAAAGATTGCCATAAAAATTGAATAATAGAATTTTTAATAAACTGAGTAAATAAAGAAATAAGAACTTCAATAAAAATGTTAATTTTTGTATAAGTTGTGTAAAGTTATGTAACAAAAAGGGCATATTTTCAATCTTCTTTGAAATTCTGACTAAAAAAAAAACTTTATATACATGCGAGGACAGAATCAAGACCTGAGGGCTTGAGGTAAGAGTTTTTTAAACACATAAACACACACACACTACACTACACAATTACGAGGAATTTAAAGAAAATTTAGAATTCCAAAAGGGTCAAAATTAAAAAAGGCTCTTTTTTTTTGCAAAAATTCATTATAACATATTTTAGGTTTCTATTATGTGAAAGGATATTATTTTTTTAATAATATATAAAATCAAAGGAAAAAGGAGATAATGCTGATAACATGATGAAAAAATATTGTACTTGATTTTATATTTTTAGCATTACATAATAATGATGTTGATAGAGTTTCGTCAATTTAATTGAATACTAACGCGGGATGGAGCAGTCTGGTAGCTCGTCGGGCTCATAACCCGAAGGTCGTTGGTTCAAATCCAGCTCCCGCAACCATTTAAAAGAGAGAGTTTTGGCTAAATAGCCGAAACTCTTTTTTGTTAAAAATTAGTAAAAGTTGCAAAAAGGTTGCAAAAGTTTTAAGGAAAAGTATATGAAAGAAAGACAGAGTGATGGCACAGTTGAAAAAATTAATAACTCAATAGCTAATTTACGTCAAAAATATAGCGAAAAAACAATTGAATACTATAGGATACTAAAACAACAAAACGATGCACGCGTTATGGCTTTTAATAAAATACATAACACCGCTCTTTGTTATAATATTGTATGGCAGAATTTCTTAGATAATTTTGTAGATGATAACAAATATAATAAATTATTAGGTGAATTGAACTTATCAATGCAACCTGTAGAATTTAAAGAAGGTTTGCCTTATTCGTACAATATGTATATTTCATTTGGGGTATATATAAGAATTTTTTGTTGTTTAGAAAGTAGCTTAAGAATTATCCATAGAGAATTAGCAAAACAAGGATATTTTGAGTTTCAAGATAAATTTGTAAGTATTGATACAGTAATGGCACAAATTATAAAACATACCAAAATAGATGAAAAATATAAAAATTTAGTTAATTTACTGGCAAATGTGCGAAATTTAATGCATGGCTTTGGAGCATTTCCTTATGATGATAAACCAATTAAATACAATGGTACTGAATATACATTTAAAAAGCCTTTCGTATCTGCAAGTCTCGTAAGATTAGATTTTCTTTTACCTTTCTTTGAAAAAGATGTTATCAATATGTTTGACGAAATTTTTAATTCAAGCGTTATAAAATCAATACCATTTATAGAAGATGATTTAGACACGAATTTAGACAATTATAAAAAATATATGAATACCTAAGTTCCAAACCTTTGAACTTTTTCTTGTGGCTCAATAGCTTGATTTACAATGCTATTCGGCAAGTTTACACATTTGTCATTAACTTCCGGCAATAAGTGAGTGTATAAATCCATTGTCATTGTTATAGATGAATGTCCAAGCTGGTGTTGAACATATTTCATTGGGGCACCGTTTGCAAGAAGAAGGCTTGCAGAATTTTATGAAATAGGTTTAAAATTTTTCTTTTAATTAGTCTGTAGTGTGCAATTTTTGCACAAAAATAATTCTTAATTTTCCTGTTCTTTCTTCTTAAATCTATTTGCATTTTTCAATTATTTAAAAATATACAAGAGCTTTTAATCCATAATATATGTCCTTTTGCGGTAAGGAACTTAAAATAAAAGAACCAGATAGTGGTAAAAGATTAACGTTTATTGCTTTTTTCTGTTATAATTGTAAAGACACACTCTAGATGATTATTTGTAACAGGGTAGTTGATTATTCTACAAATACCAATTAAACCTTAATCAGATTTTTTCGTTATATCAATAAATGCTGCACCAATGACTCCTATTAGCAATGCATGTAAACCTATTCCCATAATAGCAGTAAAAGCTCCAATAAATTTACCAATTGTTGTTATTGGATAAGTATCACCATAGCCAACACTTGTAAATGTTACAACGGACCACCAAAAAGAGGATGGGATACTTGCAAAGTTAGGATTGCCTGTTTGATTTTCGGCAAAATAGATTGCTATTGAAGCAATTGTTAGTCCCACAAAAAATATTACTGCAGTTACAATTATTTCATCTTTTTTATTTATAAAAGAATTTTTTATTTTTTCCAAGGCTGTTGTATATCTTGCCAATTTTGCAATTCGTAATAGTCTTACAACTCTTAAAATCCTTAAAAATACTGTATTTACTGTAATAAATGATAAATAATAAGGAAATACTGCAAGAAAATCAACAATCATCATTGGTTTAAATATTTCCTTTAACTTAGAAACAGATATTATCCTCAAAAAATATTCAATAGTGAATATAACAATTGAAGCCAATTCAAACTTTTCAATATAATCTTTAAATGTATTATAGAAATTCACATCTGTTTGAAAAATAAATACAATAAAGTTTAATAGTATTAAGCCTATTAAAAAATTGTCTACATAAGTATTTTCTAAAAATTTTCTTATTTTTTCTTTCATTCTGTTATTCCGTAATTTCACTAGAACTTGACACAAGCATCCTATTCCCGCTTAGATTGTTGATATAATCAACTAACTTATCTAATTGTTTTTGAGGATTTTTAAACCAATCAGTTGACCATATTCGATATATTTTCCAACCTAGTTTTTCTAATACTTCTTGCCTTAATCTATCACGATCACGTGCAGTTGCACAAGAATGGTATGCTGCTCCATCACACTCTATACCCAATAAAAATTGTCCCGGATTATCTTTATCTCTGATAGCCAAATCTATTTTATAACCTGAACAACCAACTTGAGTTTTTACAGAATAACCTTTGTTCCTTAATGCTTTACATACAGCTTCTTCAAAAGGAGAGTCAAAGCAATCATCATATCCGGCTTCAGTTGTTTGTTTCAGTGCGGCTTCTCCTCTTTCTGCGAAATCTAAATACCATTGAAGTAACTGAACACCTCTGCTCTTTGATTTATCCATATTAAAGTCAATGGCTTTTATGCCGCTAAATACTTCAACCATATATCTAGCTCTGGTAATTAATACGTTTAACCTTCTTTCTCCACCGTCTTTGTTAATAGGACCAAAGTTCATAGGAAGAACGCCATTCTGATTCTTAAAGTATCCGACACTAATCATTATCACATCACGTTCATCACCCTGTATAGATTCCAAATTTTTAACAAAGAAGTATTCCGGATTACTGCTATTAAAGAAATCTTCGCAAGACGGATCTTCTTCTCTTAATTTTTCTATTTCAGACTCTATTAAACCTTTCTGCTTAATATTCAGGGTTGCAACGCCCAAAGACATATCAGGATGTTTTTTAGCATGTTGCATAACCGCACGAGCTACAATTTGCGCTTCTTCTAGTCGTTTATTCTCTTTAGTAGTATCTGATGGTTGGTGATATAAAAATTTTATACCGAGAGTTTCACTATCCTCTACGCAGCTAGGGAAAGTGTATAATTCCTGATATAGATGTTTGTTAGAGAAGGCAATTAAGAATTCATGTTTACTTCTATAATGCCATTTAAGCATGCATTGCGGAAACCCTGATGTCGTACATTCATCTAAAATACTATCTAAATCAGTTCTTTCATACTCATCAATTTTATCTTCGTCTTCATCTTCCATTTCATCTTCTTCGACAACAGTTTTAAAGAATGATGTAGGAGGTAATTGTTTTGTATCTCCTGCGACAACCAACTTATCTCCTCGAATGACGGAGCCAATACAATCCTCTGTTGTTAATTGGCTCGCTTCGTCAAAAATAACTACATCAAAGTGAAACACTTCAGGATCTAATAGTTGAGCAACTGTTGAAGGACTCATCATTAGACAAGGCTTTAATGATAAGAAAAGATTAGGGATGCTACGAATTATTTGTCTTAATGATTTTCTCATTCTTTGCAATTTACCTTGTCTTTTTAATTCGGTTGCTTCCTTTGAATATTCTTCTTTCGCTAACATTGCATTTGAAGATAATATTGTTAATAATCTTTCTTTTGCAGAATCTATTTGATTTCTATCAAGATATTTAAATTCTTTTACTAAATCATCTTGATCTAAAGAATTGAAAATCTTTAAAACGTTATTATTTTTTAAGACATATCCATTCAACCAAACACGTAAGAATTGTGTTTCTAAAGCTGTATCATAATCATCTAACTTGATATTATTTTCTGTACATTTATCCCAGAACTCTTTTAATTTTGCATTTTTAATTGCATCAATAGATTGTAGATACTTAAACCAAATGGTTAGGTCATCTGCCTTTTCTGATATGGCTGCAAATTTATTTCTTAATTGTTGAAATTCAATATTACTATAATCTGTTGAAAAAGCCTTTAGACAATCAAATTGTAATATCTTTGAAATAGAGTCAAAATCATTTTTTATATCAATTTGTAATTTATTGATTTCAGCAGCAAGCTGTTTTATTCTTTCATAGTCAATATTTTTGGAATCAATTTTATCTAATATATTGCTTGCGAAATATTTACCCGATTTTACAAGTTCTTTAAATTTTAGTAAATAATTACTTTTCGCTTGTATAACAGACTCATCAGGTTCTTTTTTGTTCCAGACTTTATCATATAATTCGGTTGCGATATTATTGCATTCTTCTAACTTGGTAATTGATAAATTTAGTTCTTTTAGATTTTGAAAATCATTAACAAGTTCATCTAAATTTGGTCTATATGTGTTGCTAAAATATTGCCTTACATACTTACAGTCTTTATAAAATTTAAAGGATATTCTCGAAAAGAATTTGTCTCTATATAAACCAAATTTAAAAATCAAATTATCTAGATCTTCGTTTAAAATACCCAAATTATATTTATTTTTAATCCTATTGTTGAACAAATTAAATTGCTTCACATTATCACAAACAGTTTTAATATCATTTGCCAATTTTGTATCATCGTATGCAATAGTTGGCACAGCTGTCGCAGGAATATTTAATATAATATCTGCTGTATCAAGTAATGTTTTTATTTCAGACGGCTTTAATATAGGTTTTAATAAAATTTCAGCTGATAAATCTTTTATATAATTGTCAAGATTATCAATGTTTTTTACAAAAGAGTCTATTTTATCTTTTAATTGACTTTTTTCTTCATATTCTAATTCTCTTATTTCTGCACCATACCAAGCAAAGTCGTTTGGATTTCCTAATTTTTTAAGGACTTCTTTTGCATTCGTAAATAATTCTTTATTTGCAGATAATTGTTCATTGGTCCATTTATCATAGTCATCAAAAATGTACCTTAGATCAGGGATATAGTTATTATCAAGCACAATTCCCAAAGCTTTAAATGGTGAATATTGTAATGTTCCCATTGGTGTATGTAATTCTTTTGAATAAGTTTTCAAAGTTTTTATATCCGAAGATAGCTTTGATAAACTTCCAGCATCATATGTTCCTATGAAATTGTATTCTAGAGTATTAATCAATTCATCGACAACCCTTTTCTTATTTGTCTTATTACTATGTAATTCAAGGCAATATGGAGCAAGTCCATTCATATCTAAACGGCTTTTAACTACGTCTAATGCTGCAATTTTTTGACTTACGAATAAAACTTTTTTATTTTGTGATAACAATTCAGCAATAATATTTGCAATAGTTTGACTTTTCCCTGTCCCCGGAGGTCCTTCAATTACTAAATTATTACCCGATTTAACAACTTGTATCGCTTGTTGTTGAGAAGAATCGGCATCTAATATTTGATATGTTGTTTGAGGTTGAACTCTCTTGTCTAATTCGGACAATGGACATATACTATCGGTTGAAACTTGTTTTTCATCATTTAATCCACAAATGGTTCCAACCAGTTTACTGCTCTTGATTAATCCCTGATATTCGTCAAGGTCTTTATACATTACAAATTTTGCAAAAGAAAACAATCCAATATAGATATTATTTAGAAGTTTCCAACGAGATTTATCTTTAATTTTTTCTTGTACTTTTGCAAATACTTCAACAGGATTTATACCATCTTCATCAAAAATTATATCTTCTAAATTAATACCGAAATCTCTTTTTAATTTAAGCGTTAATGCTGGATTTAAAATCACAGAATCCTCGTTATATTTTATGGTGTATGGTTGTCCAACACTTTTTCTTTTAATTTCAACAGGAACCAGTATTACGGGAGCTTCCATTTTTTCATCACTATTATCTGCTTCATACCAAATAACACTTCCTAAAGCTAAAAATAATACATTATATCCAAGATCATCATTTGTAGATCTTGCTGTAGTACTTATTTTATTTAATGTTTTATTCAAATCTTGTAAGGAAAGCTTTGTTTGCAAATATTTATCAACATGTTTTTTATCAAGATTTTCTACTTCATATTCTTTGAATTCTTGTGCTTTAAATTCTATTCCCTCATTTAATTCTTCTAATGATTTTTTCTCTTCTTCAGGAGTATCTTCTTCATTAACATTAACGGATAAAAACTCCATTGTTTGCATATTTTGTACTAATGATCTATATACTTCAGGCGGTTGTTCATCAATAATACGTAGAGTAGAATATTTTGCAGTTTTGAAACTCAATAATCTGTTTCTTTTTGATAAATCGATTAGCTTTTCTTTCCATTTATAAATTCTTTTATCTATACTTTTTTCTATTTTTAGATCTTCTTCTGTCTTTACAGTTTTTACTGCTTCAGTAGAATTTTCTGCGTTATTGCTTACTTCCTCTGTCGCATATTGATTTTCCACAGCTTCCTCTATTTCAACTTTAGTTCCGCAATATTCGCAGAATTTTGAGTCGTCACTTATTTCTCTTTTACAAAATACACATTTCATTTATATTACTCCATTATTGTTTTGTACCGCAATATTTACAAAAATTTGCGTCAGTAGAAATTTCTTTGCTACAATTTATACACTTTCTTGTTCTATTTACATTCATACTTCTTAAAGTTTCATAAATTTGTCTTGCTTGTATTGCTTTGGATTTGCTTGAAACAAGAATAGATAAATTTAATCCGTCATCATTTTTAATGTCTACAGTTCCGTATAGACATCTTGGAAATTGTGGGTTATATTTGTATCTTCGATCAGGTCCACCCTTTTTATTAACATATTGATATGTATATTCAATAACTTCACTATCAGAAGGGGCTTCTTGTTGTTCTACAAAAGTAGTTTCATTAAATTCAAAAGATAATTCCTGAAAATTAAGACCTATCGTTTTATTTTTATCATGTACAAGTATTTTATTTGGTAAAAAATAAAACTCTTTATCTTTTATAGACAAACAGTAGCATTTTACATTTGTTTTTAGATAGTAAGGGATTTTCTGTATTATAGAAATTGGCATTCTTTCAACGCAACTATCAACTCCTGCATTGCGTTTAGCATCGAAATTTTTATATCTTGATTCAATAATCCACAATTTGCTAGAAGACGCAAGGGTACTAAAAAAATTATTTATCAATTCGTAAAATTTTTCATTTTCAACATCAAAATCATATTCAACACTAATTAACATTTTACAATTTCTATAAATTAAGTATATGCAGAATATACTTATTCCTATGATAATAACTATTGGATTACTTAGTACAAACAACGATATAATCGATAGCAATATTATGGTTATCTTAATACCTGTATCCATATTTCTGAATTTGTTAATTCTATTTATAAATTCATCGTAATCTGAATTTTCTTCGAAATCTGTACTGCTAACTTTTTCTTCTACTATTCCAACAGAAGAAGATGACTCATAAGTTTGTCTCTGTTGTTTTTTACCTGATGAAACATCTTCAACATAAGATATCCCAGTTCCAGGAATAGAATAAGTATGTCTTTCTCTCCCATTTGCTAATTTAGAATATCGCATACCGGGAATCCCCCAACTATACCCAATACCGGATTTACTTAAATTTATTTTAAATCCACCGCCTAAATTTATGCTTTTTCTAAATCTATAACCCATGTGTACCCCTGTTTGATTTGATTTTAGCATAAAAATAATGTAGTTGTTTTATTAATGCTTAACATTTCTAGTTCATATCAAGCCATTTTTGTATCTTTTTTATACAAGAATCAGAATGATTAATTATTTCATATGCCCAAAAACGCATTATTGACCAATTATCATTGTATAATCTCTTTTCTCTAATTCTATCGGCATTTAATATTTCGCCATTCCATTGTTTATGATAATTTTTTCCGTCTAATTCTATATCAAGTTTATTACCTTTTGATGTTAATATTGCAAAATCTAAAGAATACCCACATGCCTGATACTGAGGTATAACTTTTATATTATTTTCAACCAATTTATTGTAGAACATTTCTTCTAATTCTGAAACTAATTCATCATTTGGAACAATCGGATATTTGTTATTATATTTGTCTTCTAAATCAATAACATATTGTGTAAATTTTTCCAAATATGGTATTTCTGATTTCAGACAAGCAAATTTATTGCCAATTATAATTAAATGTGCTCTAGCCCTTGTTATTGCGACATTAAAGACATTTTCTTCTTTACTTAAAAATAATGAGGCACCGCTAGTTATATTGTCTGATACAACTGGTGAGAATATTATAATATCTCTCTCATCACCTTGAAATCCATGTGCTGTATTAATTAATAAATTAACCGAATTCATTCTAGATACAAGCTCTGTATCGTTATGTATAAGTTCTCTAATTTTATTAACTTGGGCTCTAAAAGGAGATACTACTCCAATGCTGCCAATATAACTATTATCTATTAGTATTTCTCGTAATTTTTCGACAACGGCTTGGGCTTCTTCAATATTTAATAGTCCACCGGAAGAAGGTCTTCTGGATTCTCCAACAATATTTTCCCATATGATAGGGTGGGCAATTTCATTGGAAGAATGTAAGTCGTTTATAGATGTTGCAATCCTTAAACTATTATTATAGAATTCCTGATTTGAAAAATTTATAATGTCAGAATTTGAGCGGTAGTGTTCCTTTAATGAAATAATTTCTTCATGTGAATTAACTACACCTTCTGCAACATTATATAGAGAGTTCGTTACATAAGAAAATCTTGCATCTTCAACGGAAAATTTATGTTTTAATCTTAGATTTTTTTCATCCGACAGTCGTAAATTTGTAATATGTGATAACTGTTTTGGATCTCCAATTATAACCATTTGTTTAGCTCTATATAATAAAGGAATTGCTGATGCGATATCACATTGGCTTGCCTCATCAAAGACAACAATATCGTAATAATTTTTTATAAAAGGAATTTTTCCACTTTTTGCAGAAAGAGATGTGACAGCCCAACAAGGCAACATATCTGAACAATCCTTTAACAGTTGTGCATATTGGCTAGATTGTATTTTTGTCAAATATCCATCGCCATTATCATTTATATTAATAATTTCTTTCATTAAAGGTACAAAGGCACTTAAATTTTTCCTATGTCCCTTTGATAAATTCATAGATTGTTTTATTAAATAAAGTTGCCAAATTCTTTTCGACAAAACTAAAACTTTATCATTGCACCTAAATATAGAACTATTTATTTCTTCCAAAGTTGGCATTTTTTGCAATTTATGGACTTTTCGCAAATATTCTTTGTACTTAAATAGTTGGGATAATTGTTCTTTACAATCTTGAGCAGCATCATAGTAATCATTTATATTTAGAATATCGTATTTTTCAGATAAATTTGATAAATCTATATTGATTTCTGATGCGTAATTCTTTAATATATTAAGATTATTTTCAAATAGATGAATTTTTTTCTTTGAAAATATTTTCCATGTAATTTTATCTATCCAGTTAAATTTATTTGTATCAACAGTTAATATATTTTTTTCAAATTCATACATAAAATGATTTATAGAAGCAAGGTCTATTTTTTCAAAATTATTAATAAATTTTTGTCCTTGTTTGATTCTAAAAGCAGTTACTTTTTGATCTGCTTCATCAACTTCATTTCTATAATTTTTAACTTTTACTGCGGTATTTTTTAATTCAATAAGCTGTTGCTGAATTTTATTATATTCTGAATATTTTTCATCAAATTCTTCTATTAGTTCCGGTGTTCCATTTAATTGCAATAAGGACAATAAATATTTTGCCAAATTGTGACTATATTTATTGCTCCCCTGCCTTAGAATAATAGGTCTGTCTCCTATTTGATTTATTCGTTCATCAATAACATCAACTGCCTTATTATTTTTACTGGCAAATAAAACTTTCTTATTATTTAAAACAGCATTTATAATTATATTTCCTATTACCTGAGATTTACCAGTTCCGGGAGGACCTGTTATTATAGTAACTTGATTGGATAAAGCAGATTTAACTGCTTTTCGTTGTTCTTCATTTAAAGGTAAAACTTCTAATATCGGATAAGTCGAACTTTTAATACTATTAACATTTTGGTCTAACAAAATTTCTAAAGCAGTACCTTTTATATTTCCATCTGTCAATTTTGATAGCTCTTTTAATTCTTGAACCAGCCCTTGTGTATATGTACTTTGTTCTACATGAACAAGTATTGAGTTATCAAATATGCCACCTTCATTAATTTCTATAAGGTTCTCTATTTGATTTTTCCATTCCCAGTTTGGAGTTATGTCTTTTAACTTTTTTACCAAATTATCGATATCAAATATCTCAGAATCGTCGTATAAGCCTAAAGACTGTTCCATACTGATTACATCATTAATTACCTGACTTCCTGAACTTCCGCACAAAGATTTAACAGCGTCAAAGTTTATTAATGGCGATTCAATATCAATTTCGTTACTATTCATATTTAATTTGAATAAAAATATCGGTTCTAATTTATAAAAAGTACTGCCGTTTTTTGACATAACTTCTCTTACAGATGTAGGATATCCTATATAAAAGTTTGCACCACGAAAATTATTAATATACAAAGAAATATCTTTTTGTTCTAAATCTTCTTTTGTTTTGGGAAATACTTTTAAATCAATATAATCAGGAATTGATTTTCTGGATGTTGAATATAAGGAAACACTTATGCCTTCATTTCCAACACAATCAATGTAATATTCACATATATCTTTTAAAGTCGCCATTCTGTACAGAGTATACCATGAATATTATTTTATGGTAAAATAAAGGTGTTCAGAGGTATTCATGGCAGAGAAATATATAAATGTATAAACCACCATTTGAAATTACATCAAAAATAATTGAACTTATTTCCAATATTTCGGAAAAGATTGGAGAGATAAATTCGCTTCAGGATAGTCCGTATCATGTTAAGTTGCGAAAAGAAAATCGTATAAAAACGATACATTCATCTCTTGCGATTGAAAATAATAGCTTAAGCTTAAAACAAATTACTGCAATTATTGACGGAAAACGAGTTTTAGGTAATCCAAATGAAATACAAGAAGTAAAAAATTCAATTCAGGCGTATGACTTACTTTTATCCCTTAATCCTTATAATGAAAAAGATTTACTAAAAGCTCATAAACTTATGATGCAGGATTTAGTTGAAAGAAACGGCAAATACAGAACTGACGGAGTTGGTATATTTGACGGAGAAAAAGTTGTACATATGGCTCCGCCGGCAAGCAGGGTTCCTGAACTTATGGGGGATTTATTTAAATGGCTAAAAACAAGCGATGTACATCCGCTTATAAAAAGCTGTGTTTTTCATTATGAATTTGAGTTTATTCATCCTTTCCAAGACGGAAATGGTAGGATTGGTCGTCTTTGGCAAACTGTGATTCTAAAAGAATGGAAAGAAGTTTTTGCTTGGCTACCTGTTGAAACTTTGGTAAAAGAAAATCAAAAAGAGTATTATTCAGTTCTTGGGGTGAGTGATAGTATCGCCAACAGCACTAAATTCATAGAATTCATGCTTACATTAATTTTAAATACAATTGAAGAAATTATTAAAACTGAAGAAAAGGTTACCAAAAAGGTTACTATAAAGGTTACTATAAATCAACAAAAAATTATTGATGCAATTAAGACAAATCCGTATGTAACACAAGAAGAACTTGCTACTATTATTGGAATTACAAAGAAAAGCATAACAGCTAACATGAAAAAACTACAAAATAGCGGATTAATAAATAGAATTGGTGCTAATAAAAATGGTCATTGGCAAGTCAATGAATAATGCTTTGTGTTACTATGTAAAGATTTGAATGCTTTTCTTGAGCTTTCACGCTAATATGTTTCCTGATATAAGGAGGAAATATGAAAGAAGTTAGCGGATACAACATTAGCGAGCAGGAATTCAAGAAAGTCTGTAAGTGGGCAGAGGATGTGTACAATATCGCAGTAATTGTGGATTACTTTGTTTGCAATCAGCCGGAAATTGAAGAGTGCTACAACCTTGCTCCGGTAGTTAAAAACTTAAGAAATAATGCGGATTTATTAAATGCATTTTTTATTGATACCGAGGGAAATAAAAATTAACTCTTCAATCTCATTTCAAACGTTGTTCAAAAAGTGTTCAACAGACTTTTTGAGAAAAGTTAAATGCAAAATTGGTATTATTTTATATTCAAAAATTAAAACTGCTATAAAACTGTTTTAAAACGGTTTTAAAAACTTAGATAAAACCATCTTTTTTCATCATATCTTGAAAATCTAAATCCATTTCTTTTTCCATATCAACAACTTGTCTTATAATTCTTAAAAATTCTTCCTTTGTATAACTTTGTTTTTTCTTCTTTAGGACTTCATCCATTAGATTAGTGAACATATACATCCTTGAGGAATCAATATGTTTGTTATTATTCATATCTTCATCAAAATCATCAAGCATTTTATGGGCAAGCGTATACATTGCATCTTTTGATATCGTATTGGCTTTCAAAAATCCGTCACGTTTTATTCCCCAATCACCAAGAGCTTTCCACCGTCTTATGGTTCTGTCGCATACACCGATTCTCCTTGCAATTTCTTCTTCGGTTATAAATTGCTCAACATACATTTTTTCTGCAATATCAAAAAACTTATCTCTTTTCATTTATCCGTATCCACGCTTTTTTCGTTCTTCTGCAATAATTCTATCTGTTTCATATAAATACAATTCCTCTTCCGGTTCATCCAAATACTTTTCTGTTTCCCAAAGATAAAATTTCTTTTTTTCTTTTTCTGGTAAAAATATCGACAAATCCGCTTTCCCAAAACTTTCCATATCTTTATTCTTCTGTATTGCTTTATCCATACTGGTATTTGCAATTTTTGAAACTTTAACAGGCTTTTTGTATTCTCTTTCTACACTCTGATAAGCTGTTTCGTAGTTTTGATATTTTTCCATTGCAGATATTTCTTTATTTTGCTTAATATAAGCTTTTGTAATTTTGATATTGCGTTTTTTAGTTGCTACAGCGGCTTCAAATTCTTCTTTTGAAACTTCAGGAGCGTAAAGTGCTGCAACAGATTTAACTGCTTCTGCTTTTCCTAAAAATTCATCATTTTGGGCATTAAATACCCAAGCTTCTTTGTAATTTTTTATATCTCGGCGCAAATATACTTTCATACCTTTTTTATGAATCATCCAGTCTGCCCAGTATGTAGTTTGGAATTTCCCGTCTTTTATTCCGTTTCTGCCAATAGTATAATCTTTTGAAGTTCGGGAGCAGAATAGTTTCAGTGCATCTTTTGATGTTACAATTTTTTCTTTATACTCTTCATAAAATAAATCATCAGGGCATCTTCCGTTGAGATTTTTACCATTTGACGGCTTTTTATTTAAAATGTTGATAATTGTTTTATCAAAGATTTCTTTAAAATCTTCAAATTTCATAATTTTGCCGTCTTTAATTTCTTTAGCCAATTTTTCAGGTCGTTCAACAACATTTCCGCCACGGTAACCGACACAATGTTTGGATAAAAATTCTTTGATTTTCAAAAAATCTCTTTCAACAGGCTTAGTTTGTGCGTTATAAGGCAGGGCAAAATGCACATTAACATTCAATTCTTTTAGCATTGCGGAAGTTTTATTTTTGTTTGTTTCGATTTTAAAATCCTTTCTCCCTCCTGCAAAATCTTTTGAACGATAATCTTTTCCGTTATCAATAATTACGTCTTTAGGCAGACCAAATTCTTCTACCGCATAATAAAAAGATTGAAATATTAAATCAGAATTAGGATTACCTGTTTGTAAAATCCAACCGAGCCATTTGCATGATTTGTAATCTCTCCATACAGTAACCCACGGAAATACTACTTTATTATTCTCATCATAACAGGCAACATCAATCTGCGCGTGATCTGATACCCATACCTGATTACAAGTTATTGTTGAATAATCTCTATCAATGTAGTTATTGTACTTTCTGTTCCACGCAGCTTGACCGTTTCTTGCAAGATAAATACTCTGCTCAGGAATTTCTTTATCCAATCTGCGCTTAAATGCCATAAAACTCGGGAAATTATTTCTGTCTGCACCAAGTTCTCTTACTGCATACCCTAAAGTCAAATCTCTGCAGCTTCTTAATGATGGCCCGCCTTCGATTAAATATAGAGTTTTAAAGTATTCAAAATAATCATCCGGGACACAGGAACCGACCAAATGCTGCCCGTGTTTTGAAATTAATCCTGCAACACCATATCTGAAATATCTTCTGCGCATCCTAATTAAAGACGGATAAGATGTTGTAAATTCTTCTTCATCGTTATTGTTCCAATTATCAATAAAAGCCTTTAATTTTTTACCTTTAAGTCCTGCAGAAGCATCCAAAATCCTTACATATTTTTCAGCCTGCAATTTTGCCCAACTCGGGACTTCGGAATATTTTAAATCTACTGCCGTATCTCCAAAATACTTATCTTGAGCAAATTCCGGCATTGATTTTAACAATACAAAATAGTGCGCGACTTTGCCTTTTTTAACTATCTTAAAAACAAATTCACCCTTACGGCATTTTCTTTTCAAAGTCTGACTGCTCAGACCTATCATCTCAGAAGCCTTATCTATATCTATCCAAATATTTGTATTGTCCTTAGTGTTTTCCATAAATATCTATTCTAATTCTTACGTTTTTACTTTTAAAGAGCACTTAACATTGGTTCATAAATTTTATGCAAATTTTAAATGCCGGAAATTGCTAATAACTTGATTTTTTAATTTTTGGGAATTTTATAAAAAATCGTTCTAAATTTTATCATTACTGATTTTTAACACTATCAAAATATTTGCAAAAAATTTACGAAGAAATATTAAGCGTTATTGACAGAAATTCTGTTTGTATATAATAGGTACTAATTTTGCTAAATATTATTGTTAATATTACAAAATGTAAAGTATATGGAAAATTTATTCTCCGCTCATAAAAAATCAATTTTAAACAAAAA
>Ga0256405_10003422_pt1 | contig 32735 bp, 20 predicted proteins | sample RumenRJG_02DNA_FD_189096 | JGI IMG/M metagenome (GOLD analysis project Ga0256405, IMG submission 189096) | Bovine rumen microbial communities from Lethbridge, Alberta, Canada - RJG_02 | ecosystem: Host-associated > Mammals > Digestive system > Stomach > Rumen | place: Canada: Alberta...
CAGCCTGTAGTAATATGTCTTGATATTGATACCATTCTGCTTGCACCAGTCAGTTACAGTGAGTCCGCTTTCGTTTCTGCTTCTCACCATTTCCGCCCACTGTGCCAGCTTTACTTCTTTTTTTACCTTTGCTATCTTATTCATTCCAATCAACTCCAGTTAGACCTTATTAGTTACTTCTAGTTTAGTCTATTTGGACTTCGTTGGATAGGGTGGGGTCTTTTTAGGCGGTTACAATAATGACTGTGAACAGTATCTATTCGCGGTTTCAGACGAAAATTCCATCCATTTGCTCGAACTTAAACTGTTAAAGGTGGTATAAATACTTCATCGGTTAATTTTTTGAGTCCACGAATAATTCCTGAGCCTATAATTGAAAAAAAGAACGTAAGCGCCAACCATTCCCAGCACTTCCGTAGCAGTAGATAAAATGCTAAAATAGTTCCAGAGGAAAATATCCGAAAGGAGCTACGAATATGCCAACAGCAAAAGAAGTTCAGAGGGAACTGTGCCGCAGAGAATGGGCAGAGCGGATCGCAGAATGCGAAAGCAGTAATATGTCGGTCAGGGAATGGTGCGCAGCAAATGGAGTGAATGTAAATACATACTATGGACGTGTCGCTGCTTTGAAAAAGGATACGGCTAAAACTAAAAAAACGCCTACGCAGGATATTGTACCTCTGAGTGCAGTAAAAGAAAAGCCTGATGTGCCAAGTGTTGTCAAATCCGAAACCGCTGCAGTTCCAATACGCAAGCCTGTTCATGAAAAAGAGAGAGTTATTCTCCGCAAGGAAGGTGTCGAGATCATACTTCCACATGATATATCTGAGAGTATGATACTTTTGCTGCTCAGAGGTCTGAAAGAATGCTGAAAAATTTGTCCGCTGATAACATATACATCGTATGCGGTCATACGGATATGCGGAAATCAATTGACGGACTGGCAGCAATAGTACAGCAGCAATATCAGCTTGATCTTTTCAATAACAGTGCTTTCCTTTTCTGCGGACGGCGTAGGGATCGCCTGAAAGTGCTGTTATGGGAGGACGATGGCTTCCTTTTGCTGTATAAGCGGCTTGAAGGTGGTAAATTCAACTGGCCTCGCAGCCAACAGGAAGTCCGTAATCTGACTCATGAACAATATATATGGCTTATGCAGGGACTATCCATAGACCAACCGAAGGCAATAAAAAAACTTGAAGGCGGCGTTGATATATGCTGAGTTTTGCACAGCGGATATGCACATAAATGTGGAAGATATTTCTCAATTGAAATACGCTCTTTTCCTTGAAAAAATCGGGCAATTTGTGATATAATCTAAGTATCATAAATCATCTGATACAAGGAAAGGAGCGTTTCGTTATGAATTATGCTGAGCTGAAAAAAGCATATGAACTGGCTTTACAGAAATGCTCCGAACTTGAAAAGAAAATTGAAGAAAAGGATCTCCGTATCGAACATCTGACAGAGCTTGTGCTGAAACGTAATAAGATGCTGTTCGGATAGAAAAGCGAAAAGGCTAAGTTTATCAATGATGGTCAGCTTGCTTTTGATGGCGTTTTCAATGAAGCCGAAGCAGAAGCTGATACTGCTGCTCCTGAACCTACAGTTGAAACTATTGTACCGAAATCGAAGAAAACAGGACAGCACCGTGGCAGAAAAGAAATAAGAGCTGACCTTGAAACAAAAAAGATAGTATATGAACTTCCGCAGGAACAGCAGATATGTGAAGTGTGCGGAGGATCTCTGACTGAATATGCAGAGGAATATATTACTACAAGACTTGCTGTAATACCAGAAAAAGTGTATAAGATCGAGTATTACCGCAAGGTCTATAAATGCATAAACTGCGATAAAAACGGTACAAAGGCTAATATTATCATAGCTGAAAACAAAACTCCTGCCTGTATTATCAAAAAGGGGCTTCCTGACGCAAGCCTTGTTGCAGATATTATGCAGAGAAAATATCAGCTTGGAGAACCGCTTTACCGTCAGGAGCAGTATTGGAAGCTGAGAGGTATTTATCTGAACCGAACATCACTGGCTAATTGGGTAATAAAAGGCGCGGCATGGTTTGAACCTGTTATCAACAGGCTCAGATACCATGCTTTCTTTGAACCTGTCCTCAATGCTGATGAAACTCCTACACGGGTATTGAAAAAGGACGGAAAGCCTACCAATAAAAAAGGTCAGATGTGGATAGTATGTACAGGTGCATCTGCTTCAAAAAAGATAGCACTGTATGCGTACCGTGATAGCCGCAGTAAAACAGTTGCCGAGGAGCTGCTGAAAGGATATACAGGTGTGGTTCAGACGGACGGTTTTCAATCATACGGCAGCGGAGATTATGAAAATGCAGGTTGCTGGGCTCATTATCGCCGTAAATTCTATGATTGTATCCCTGAAGGCGATAATATCTGTCCCTCCTCTCAGATTGTTGCCCTGATAGATAAGGCAGCTTCATATGAAGCCTGTGCGAGAGAAGCCAAATATACTGATAAACAGATATTGACAATGCGGCAGGACATAATAAAAACTCTGTTGGATGAGGCTTATGAGATAATAAGCAGTTTAAGACCGAGCAAGGGCTCTGCCCTTGGCACGGCGGTTACTTATGCCTTAAAGCAGAAAGGGAAACTGTATCTGTTCCTGAGCAATCCTAAAGTCGAAATGACCAATAATCTTGCTGAGCGAACAGTAAAGCCCTATGTTATCAACCGTAAAAACTTCCTGTTCAGCGATACCGAAAAAGGTGCTGATGCGAGTGCAGCCGTAATGAGTATCATAGAAACTGCCAAAAGAAATAGCCTTGATGTCTACGGTTATCTGCTCTATCTTCTGACAATTCTGCCAGAATTGGGCAATGATCCTACAGAAGCGCAGCTCGAAGCTATCATGCCTTGGAGTATGACGTTGCCTGCATATTGCAGGCAGATGTATAGTGAGATACATTAAAAAAATATGTCATTCAAAAATATAATCTTTTATTGTAAAACAATTAAATTGTAAGCGTCAAATAAAGGACGTATTCCTCAAAGAAGGAATCTGGTGTATAATAAAGTCTAAGCAGCTCCATAGACTAAATTAGAGTATCTAAAATAGTCTATGGAGTAAACTGGACTAAATTAGACATAGGAGGAATACGGAATTGAAAACAACGACAGCTATTACCACTGTCAAGCGAGATGTACAGCTGCAGGAATGGACGGAGCAGATCAAAGCACAGCAGGAAAGTGGTATGACCGTAACAGCGTACTGTGCTCAGAACGGGATCAATATTAAGACATATTACTACCGTCTTCGTAAAGTTCGGGAGCAGTGTTTGGAATCTGAACCGGCAATAGTGCCTGTAGCTGTTCCAAGAGCGACATCTGATATTCGTATTGAGAAGAATGGCTTGCAAATATCACTTCCGTCAGATATTTCAGCAGATACTTTGCTTGCATTAGTACATGAATTATGCTGAATGATCTGTCATTAGATAAGCAGGTATATATCGTCACAGGGTATACAGATCTGAGGCGTTCAATAGACGGACTTGCAATGATAATAAAAGCACAGTTACAGCTTGATCCGTATAGTACTGCGTTGTTTTTGTTCTGTGGCAGACGCTGCGACCGCATTAAAGGACTTCTATGGGAAGGTGACGGATTTCTGCTTTTGTATAAGCGTCTTGACAACGGAAGATTCCAATGGCCGCGTAATGAAACAGAAGCTTTACTGCTCACACCACAGCAGACACGATGGCTTCTTGAAGGCTTAAAAATAGAACAGCCTAAAGCTATCCGTGAAGGGAAACCAAGCATATTGTATTAAGAAAATTCTGCGATATTTCTTGATTTTTCGGCAGTTTTATGGTATAATATATATATCATAAACGAAATGGCGGAATGCAGTATGTCTGAGCAGAATACAGTAAATAATGATATATCATTGGCTCAGGAAAATGCTGCGCTCCGTAATAAAGTTACAGTGCTTGAAGAACAGCTTTCTCTTATGCAGGAACAGCTTGCATGGCTGAAGAAACAGGTATTCGGAAGAAAAACTGAACAAACTTCTGTAATCATGGGAAATGATACGCAGCTTTCATTCTTTCCTGTAAATGATGATAAGAACGATCCTGTTGCTGATAATACTACAACTTTTACTGAGCATAAACGTAAGAAAAAACGCACTCATGACTACTGGATGAGCGAATTACCTGTCGAAGAGGTATTACATAAAGAAGATGATCCCAAATGTGATAAATGCGGCTCTGATATGACTGAGATCGGTGAAGACAAATATGATGAACTGATATATACTCCGGCTAAGTTCCATATCCGCCGTCACATAGTAAAGGTATACAAGTGTATCAAGTGCGGTACAAATCCCGAAGTAAGCACTGAACCATGCAATATCAGACGTGCTGAACATCCTGAGCTTATGATACCGGGAAGCTATTGTTCTTCCGAACTTCTTGCACATATTATTTATGAGAAGTTCTGCAAGGCAGTACCGCTGCACAGACAGGAGAAGGACTTTAAATCCAAGGGCATACCATTGCTGAAAGCAACTATGTCAAACTGGGTATGCTATGCTGCTGAGAAGTGGTGTGCTCCCATAGTGCAGAATATGAAAGAAAAACTGTTATCAGAAAAGATCATTCACGCTGATGAAACAGTATTTCAGGTACTGCATGAAAACGGCAGGAAAGCAACGACCGATTCAAGAATGTGGGTATACTGCAACGGAAAGATCAATGACCGCAGTAATATCATTTTTGATTATCATCCTACAAGGAAAAGCGAAAATGCAGTCAGATTTCTTGGAGAATTTGATGGTTTCCTTGTATGTGACGGTTATGCAGCATACAATGCACTGCAAAAGGCAAAGAGATGCGGCTGCCTTACTCATGTCAGAAGATACTGGGTAAACGCACTGCCAAAAGAAAAATCAGCATACGAAACATCGGCAGCAGCTAAAGGTGTAGATTTCTGCAACAGGATCTACCATGAAGAAAAACTGCTGACTGAGCTTACAGCTGAGGAAAGATATGAGAAGCGTCTTGTAAAGATCAAACCTTTACTTGATGCTTTCTTTGCATGGGCAGAAACACTACAGGTCAGCGGTAAGAACAAGCTTGTTGACGCTGTTAGGTATACTCTCAATGAAAAGAAATATCTGTATACATTTCTTGAAGACGGCGATGTTCCCATCGACAACAACAGAGCAGAAAATGCTATCAGACCATTTACAATAGGTCGTAAGAACTGGCTTTTCAACAATACAGAGCGTGGAGCGAAATGCAGTGCTCTTTTATACTCGATAATCTCAACAGCACAGGCTAACGGTATGGACGTTGAAAAGTATCTGACCGAACTGTTCTCAAATCCGGCAGGCAAGATACTTCTGCCGTGTAATAATTGATAAAGTTTCCCCTCGCCGATGGCGAGGGGGATTTCGTATCTTATGGGACGCAGTTTATTTGACGCTTACATTAAATTACCTAAAACAGTGATATTTGGCGCTTTCCTTTGATCTGTCTTTTCGTCCTGCCTTTTTTCAATAAATACTATCAGGAGTATATACGGTTTAATCTCGTACATACTCCTGATTTTTCACGTATTCGGTTAGCTTAATGACATTATCCGAAGTAGTGTCTCTTCTATTATTATACACTACTTCAGAGGTTTACACAAATTTTAGGATAGACTTGTCCGTAGACTGCTCTTTTGTTATAGCAGACACCTCAATATCAAGAAGTTTATGTTGTCTGCGTTTTATAGATGTGACATACAAATCTAAGATTAAGATTAGCAAATGTATATATGCCACTACCAGAACTATAATTTTATCAATTTATAATTTCAGATGCAGTAAATGGTATTGTTGTATCATCAGGATCAAAGAAATATATACTATCACCGCCAAAGTAATTCTTATTACCATCACCACGATTAAAAATATAGAAATGGTTGAAAGCGTTTTGATTGTCAAGGAAGTATTCTACTGCATCTATTGATTCACTTGTTACTGAAGAAAAGTAGCTATCAACATTGTTTCCGGTATAATTAGTAGAACCTTCAAACTTGTCTATTAAAATTTCTTCAATAGTGCCTTTAAATTCACTCTTTTCTCTATTTGGCATTGACAGCTGAAGTTCGTGCAATTTTAATTGATTAAGAATTTCTTCAACAATAAAAGCTTTTTGGTCTCTGTTACTAACGCCTCTAGCTTCACTATTAACTGCATTGCAGAGAAGTTTCCATTCTCTATCAGTTAAAGTCCTTGTTACATTCTGATTATTCGGATGGCTGTTATAACCATAAATGTCCGTTCTTACTTTATATTCATTTGGAGTTTTTACATTGCATTCATCATTATGAACAAGAGCTATCCATCTCGGATGCGGATCATCATCATCCCTTGAAATTCTTCCCCACAGAATACCATCAGAACCAGTTTGCCTTTCAAATACAGTTACAAAGTCATATTGGTATTTTTGATCTTGATCTATTACATTACTGTTAGCACCATTTATTATTTCTGCTGATGATCTTACATAAAGTGTAGGTTCATTAATCATAACAATACATGGTAAATCAGCATTTTCAATATCATATGACGAATTATTATTCTGTGAGTCAACTTCATCTGAACCATCATCCTGATCATTACTATTGTTATTGCCATTACTGTTACCATTTTCATTACTAACTGAGACAAGATTAATATTAATATCTGAAAAAGTAAACTTTGATACTTGGCTGCAGTAATGAGAATCATGACTTGTTATCGGACCAAAATCATCTCCGGATAACTTGTTTATACGAAGATTATCAACTATTACTTTGTCATTATCCCATATAGTAATGTATTCATTAGTTGATTTATCAATTCGTATCATAAAATTATGCTCACTCTGAACATTTCCAATATCATAGCTCTTTTCACTCAGCTTTGTAATCATAGGTTCGTATCTTCCGGTCTCAGAATTATACTTAATTTCGGGAATACTATACTGATTATTTGAATTCGTTGGATACTCATTATCCAGATTGATCAGGTTTCCGATTTTACCGTCAGAAAACTGTGCAATATCAACATTGAGCAGATTATAAAGTTTTAATCCATTTGGAGTAACAAGAATGCAGTGAGCTGTCAGCGTACCGCTTTTTACATTTTCTTCATCTTGTCCTGTTATGCTAACATCAAATAAGAAACCTCCGCCTTCCAAAGTGTGCCAGTCATTCTTATATTTTCTTGATTGTACGTCTTCATCTTTTTCAATGGAGAAAGAAATAGTCTTTTGTTGAGAATGAATCAGAGAATCAGCTTTATCATTTTCATGAGTCAACAGGAAGTCTTTTATCGGGTCTTCTGTATAACCTGTCATTACAATTTCTGTATCTCCGATATCAATATGTTTTTCCTCAGTTGGACCGATCTTCTGTTTATAGTTTTCATGATCAAAGATCAGCCAGTCAAAATCGGTTGAACCTGCGGTGATACTGATTTTTTTGCTTTCAGTTACATTAGGTTTTATCGTTATTTTGGAAAGTACATATCTGCCATCATTTAATACTACCTTAATATCATAAGTTCCAATTTCCAGATCATCAAATGTAGCAACGCCATTACTATCTGTATCTTTTTCTTTAACAACATTACCGCTTTTCAGGATTTTTACAGATGCATTGCTTGCAGGTTCCTCCTTATATTCAACTGCAATTTTTGCCGAACCGGTCTCTGCAAGAATTCCCACATCATTTAATGCTAATCCTAAAGCGGAAATAACATTGCTTTTATTATTGAAGCTTTCATCTCTTGCGGTTAGGACTAAAATTTCGCGAATATCATCAAAGCCCGTATCGCTCCCCATCTTTCTGACCGAATTTGAGAACAAAGTCCATATATCCTCCATATCTACGCCGTATTTATTATTCATCAGATATGCTGCATGAGAAATAACAGTTGAATTACGGTGTGGCTCAGTGAACTCTTTATCATAAGCTGCAGCTTGAATTAATTTGCACGCCTCTTCAGGATCTTCAATATTAATCAATTCTGAATCATTTACTTTTATCGGATTACCTGATGAATGAGGATCAGGTATGTTTCTTAATGGTATATTGTGAGATGCCCATTGTCCCTTTACACAAGAACCAAATATATCCGCATAAGCTTCGTTGATCGTTTTATTTTCCATGCTTGTGCCGTTATAATCAAATTCATCAACATTTATTTTATTTGCAAAGAAAGCGTGGCCATATTCATGACCTATTAATTCTACAAATGAGCCTTCTGATTTTTTTCCCTTAGAATGCGGACCTAAATAGATGCCGGAAAAATCACCTGATTTTTTATCATATATTCTAAATTCTCCGTTACCGTCAACTTCAGGATCTAAAGAATCTCTTTCCAAAGACGGATCATTAATACAAACAGGAACAGGAGCATTGTTTCCGTCTAATCCTGGATAACCATTTTTAGCATACCAATCATAGACCTGTATAGTATTATAGAATGTAGATACAGCCTCGTCTAAATAAAACTCATCATAATAATCATAATCACGATCATAATCATATGAATATGCAATATTGTTATTATTCTCAAACAGATCAGGTACATTTCGTATTTTATTATATTCCTTATTAATGTTGTATAATGCTATTTTTTTATCTTCATCGTACATGAAATACACATCATTATCATAATCCTTATTACTAATAGGATGTTCTGTTACAGGGAATTCATATTCTTTTCCGTCTTCACCTTTTTGAGTATCTGTAAGGCCATTTACAGATGATGTTTGGCTATATCGATCTATTATTTCACCGGAATGTGCATTGATCCATATTACTTCACCACTATTAGTCTCTATTCGGTATACAAGTAAAGCTTCATCATCATATTTTATATATAAATCAGAATCTGTAATATTTATATTATTATCAGTTCCCGTATTTATTATCTCGATAAGCTTTTTATTTGTAACATCAGGTGTCGTGTTTATTGTCTCAAGAATATCATGCTTTATATAAGAAGATAATAAAGATACAACTTTTCCTTCTAGATCACATGTCAAAATTATATTTCTGCCATAGATCTTTACGCCGTTATATTCAAGACTAAAACAATATGTATTAGTGTTTCGGCTTGAATTGAATTTTAAATATTTCAATTCGTTGATTGGATCTTGAATTCCAAGAAGATCTCTTACATTACATATTGCGTAAAACGCATCCTGAGCGCAAAGGACTTTGTTTTTTGAAAAGACACCACCAATACTTTTAACTAAACCATCTTCGTTATATAAGATATCTAATGGATATTCTTCTGTAAGATTGAATATTTCAAGGTCATATTCTTTTAAATTCTCTAATTCAGATACAACTTTTCCATCAAATGACAACTTATTAAATTTCAAAGGCTCCATTCCATTTGAAACTTCATAACCATCAGGGAAACCATCATTGTCGGTGTCTCCGTTAAAAGGATTTGTAGAATATAAATATTCCTTGGAATTGGAAAGTCCATCTCCGTCTATATCGTCATCACCATCTGAAATTCCCGATTTATTTGAAGCAGCAATCAGCGGATCTGTCCTCAGATCATAGAATTCATATCCATCAATAACTCCATCGCTGTCAGTATCGGGAACAAGACGGTCTGTTTTCAGTTTAATCTCTTTAAGGTCATTCAGACCATCTTCATCACTGTCTATGTCCTCAAATGAATAACTGCCGTTTTTGCTGCGTTTTAAAACTACGTCATTTGATACAACTCTATCTTTTTCAGCATTCTTTTTTATGAAGAAAGTATATTCATCTCTTGCATCAGAATCATTTATTTTATATACATATTCTGTCTTATCTTTAACCTCTGCCAAAGCGTGTTCTGATGTATTTTTTTCATAAACATTATAGCTTACCGCATCTTTCTGTTTAAGCCAGTTTATGCTGATTGTCTTATCCTTTTTGTTATAATCAGCCCATGCGTAAAGCTGATTTGATACAGTTACTTCAAAAGACTCCGAATCAATGCAGATGCTGAACTCTACTTTATAATCTGAATTATCTATTTTTATTGTCTTTTCAACAATTGAAGAAGTTTGATTATCTTCAGCACCAAAAGCATCAAGCGGATTTACATTTGCAGCACAAGTTATACATAAAAGTAAACATAAGAATTTGATTGCCTTTTTGCTTTTTTTACGTGTTATATACGCTGAAAACAAAGCAATTACAATTATTGTTAATGGAATACAGACGTTTGTATAATCTCCAGTTTTGGCACTATCCGCGTTATTAATAGTAGTTTTAGCCGATGTAGCAGTGACTGCTTTTGTAGTTGTGCTTGTAGTCGATGTAGTAGTTATTGCTGTTGTCGCTGTGTCCTTAACAAGAACAACCGAACCTTCCAGTGCTTCACCGGCATTGATCCTAATATTCTTGCCTGATATATCTCCATTTTTTAATTTAAGACCATCAGGTATTTTTAAATCCCAGTTTAAAGCATTTAGATTATTTGAACTGTTATTTCTGATTGTAAAGCTTATGTTTGCATCTTCGCCTGAAGCATATTCTTCCTTGTCAGATGCAATTGAAATATCTATTCCGGAAATTTCAGATTTTTCGGCGGCATTTACATTTAATGATACAATATTGTCTGTTACAAAAAAACTCATAACCATTATTAGAAAAATGCAAAATAGTTTCTTCATTGTCTTCTCCTTGTATATTTATTTCAGAACAAATTTCAGAGGAGTTCTGATGCCTCTTATTTTTGCGTAACTAAATTGATAAGCCATATATCATCTCCATTATTACACACTCATAATCCGCTATTTTAGTAGGCAAATTACTGATATGTTTATAATCTTTTAGCGGTTTCCGGCAAATTTATATATTTATTATAACTTAAAAACTAGGATAATACAAGGGTAAAACTCCAATTTTATAAAAGCCGCAATAAATGAAGAGATAACAAAAAAGGATTACTGTGAAGCTTTTCCTGCTATGGCTTGGTTAGGTTAGCGCTTACGAAAGAACAAAAGTCAGTGTAATCTCAAAGCGAGGTTGCACTGACTATTTTTTTATGATATAATTATCCTTATAGAGTACGCTTTAACAGGACACACGGATTTTGTCCTGTTAGAGTTGTAAATCACATTTAGTAAACGTCCTTCAATGAGAGATAACGTAAAACGGACACTTCAGCGATTATTGTTGCTACAAGTAGCAACATGAAAGGAGCAACATATATGAATGGCAAAACATACATCGGGTATGCTCGTGTTTCAACCGAAGAACAGAATGAAGCTCGGCAGCTCCATTCATTTGAGGGCTACACTGAAAAAATAAAAAAAGTATTCATTGATAAAATGAGTGGCAAGGACACTAAACGTCCGCAGCTGCAAGCAATGCTTGATTATGTTCGTGAGGGTGATGTAGTTGTCGTATCAGACTTCTCCAGACTTGCAAGAAGTACAAGAGATATGTTGCAGATCGTTCAGGAGCTGACCGACAAAGGAGTAGGTCTTATCAGCCTGAAAGAGAATATTGATACAGACACTCCACAAGGGCGGTTCATGCTGACAGTGTTCGCAGCTCTGGCAGAGCTTGAACGTGAGACAATCCTTCAAAGACAGCGTGAAGGCATTGCAATTGCGAAGCAACAAGGCAAATATAAAGGACGGAAACCTATTCCTTTCAATGAAGATAGGTTCAGAGCTGAGTGTAAGAAGTGGCGCAGCGGTGAACAGACTGCGGTCACTACTATGAAGAAACTCGATATAAAGAAGAATAGATTCTATCAGATAGTAAAGAGATTAGGAATATAAATCCTTTTAAAGGAGTAAATATAATGTCATGAAAAACTAGAGGTATACCCGTGACAAATAAGGAACAGAAAAAAGCAGCAAAGGACTTTTGCCGCACGTTGGGCAATGTCATTAAGCTAAGAATATAAAGTACAAGATACAGGAGTATGTTCAAGATAAGCGGGCATACTCCTGACAGCATATATTGAAAAAAGACATGACGAAAAGAAAGACCAGATATCTGCCTGAAAAATTATTGTCACATGACAATAATTATGATAACCTGTAATTGAAGGGTATAGCGAAATGGTAACAAGTTTTTCTATGCTTGATTTGACAGGATATATGGAAAATTTGACTTTGATTAGTGAAAAAGCTGCATGAGTAGATCATATTATTGAATTCAAAAATGTCATAGGTTAAAACTGCTTGCTATTTTCCGTTTGAAGAATGTAACTTGATATAAAATAATTGCTGTATGTTGATTTATGGCGGATATGATGATATAATCATAATAAAGTATATTCTGTCTAAAGGCGGTAAAATAAATGGGTATCAGTGAAGATCATGCAAAAAATTATAAAAAGATCATATTAGCAATTGTCAGCGGTATAGTCAAAGGCTTATTAAAAAAAGGCGCAAAAAAAATTGGATTAGACGAAGTCGCAAGCGAGGTATATGAAAATGTCACAGATGCGGTTAGTGATATAGCTGATGATAAGCTGTCAGGGTGGCTTGAAAAGCTCTATGAGAACAAGCAGCTTTCAAATAAAATAGAAGAAATCTACAAGTCGGAAACAGATAAACTCATCAAGGCAAATGAGGCATATTCCGAGATGTTTTCGCTTATGGAGTTTGCTTCTTTAAAGAGCGATACAGCTATCTTTAAGGAAAATGTCGTAAACAGCATAGATGAGTGGCGAAATTACGTAAAAACAGAAAATAGAACTGCTCCGAATATTTCCGACGAGGAAATAAAGACTTTTCTTGATAAGCTTTATCACAATATTGAGATAGCAATGGCGGACGACAAGGACTTGCAGATATTCTGGAGCGTTATCAGAAATACAAGAAAAGCGGAAGAAATTCAGGAAACTCTCAATGAGCTGATTGAACAAAGCAAAAGCAGTAATGATATGCTCACAGCTTTGTATAATAAGCAGGAATACATTAAAGATAATTCAGAGGAATACTTTAAGAATTACTATTCTCCGCTTTGTATACACAGGAGCGAAGTCGAGAATATAGTAACTCTCAAGGACGTTTTTGTAATGCCTGATGTCAAAATCGAAGATGAAACAAAAAAGCTCGATACAGCTGTTAGGGATTTCATAAGAAGGAACGCACATGAAGCTATGCTGCTGCTCGGACATGGTGGATTCGGCAAGACGAGTTTCGTGTCCTATATGGCGGCAAACAAGTATTATTTCTGCGGAAACAGACCGCTGCATATCATTCGTCTCAGAGAATACAGCAAGTCAAGCATAGACGAGCTTTGCGATGATATTGCGGGTTCGGACAAGCGTGGAAAGCTCTCTAAAGATGCTGTCATAGTCTTCGACGGTCTTGACGAGCTTTGCATGATAGCAGGCGGAAACGGCGAAGATAAAGCTGCTAAAATAATCGATAAGCTTGTAAACCAGTTTTACGACTACGCAGGAAATGATAAGCGTAAAATAATCATAACTTCACGTCCAGGCTTTGTAAATCAAGGAGATACAATAAAGGATATCGAAATAGATTTTGAAAGTGTTGATCTTGTGCGGGCAAATTATGTTTCCTTTGATAAGGCTAAGAGAGATGAATTCGTAGAAAAGATAGAAAAAGCTGATACAAGGCTAACGGAAGCAGACAAAAAGGCAGGCTGCGAATATATCAGGAATATAGATGAATCTGACAAAATAAGCGATATTTATTCTTCGCCTTTTATTCTGTATCTTATCTGCTGCGTGCAGATAAAAGATATTAAGATAGAGCCTTCAAAGCTTGGTAATTCGTGGTATTTGTTCCGCAAAATATTCCATGATCTGTATATGAGAAGTCTTTATAAGGACAAAAATTACAATGCAGAAATGGAAGAAAAATTCAGCAGGAACAAAGAGAAAATCTACGAAAAGACCTGCGAATTTGCCTTCGAGATGTATAAAAAGGGCTTAGGCGAAGACGATGTTATCCGCCTTGATGATAATGATAAGGAGATTGAAGACTTCAAGGAATGTTATGCTCTGTCATGCTATTTCAACAAGAAAAATGACGGCGTTATCGAGTTTTCGCATAACTACATCCGTGATTTCTTTATATGTGAATATATCCTCAAAGAGCTTAATAAAGTCATTGGTGAAGATGAATTTACAGAAGAAAAAGGAAGAGAAGTTGCTGATTGGTGCAGCGAAAATCTTTTATATGAATCATTTAGTTTTGATAATATTATACTTGAGCTTATTCATAATCAGTTTGAAACAAACGATGATACATATAAGAATTTTTATAATATAAATGAAGAGAATATACATCATATTTTTGACAAGTTTGCAACTGAAGGCGTACTTCCAGCAAGAGCTTTAATAAATGCGGAGCTTTATGAATGTGACTTCGGTAATGAAATAATAATTGGGAACATTGTTAACAATTCTCAGTGCATATTTGGTGAAAATTTGATAATAAGAGGTTGTAAAAAAAGCATAAAATTGATAAGTAAAAAACAAGTAAGTAATGCAGTTTTGAGAAAATTGCTGTTACAGGGAACTGATATGTCATGCGTTGATCTAAAAATGAAGAACGTTGAAGGTATGCATTATGATTCTGAAACAATATTTCCAGATAATTTCGATCCTCAGGCTCATGGAATGTTCTATTACCTCAAAGAAAATGAGTTGAAAGAAAAGCTTGGTAATATTCCGCCGTTGATACGCAGGCAAATGAGATTAGAAATTTATTATAATGGAGATATACTTTTTTATCCTAATCAAAAAGGTAGTTTTAAGTATGACCCTATAAAAAATGAAATAATAGACATAAGAGAATTATGTATGACTCCTGATGACAGGGATAGTGTTATCAATATAAATACAGTATGCGAGGGTGAAACTATCAGGTTCGGAAACTATGAATGGATAATACTGAAAACTGATATTGAGGCAAGGAAAATGCTTGTATCGAGTAAATCATATGTTATCAGACTTCCGTTTAACGATAAAGATGAAGCAGTAACATGGGAGAACTGTACTCTTAGGAATTGGCTGAATAATGAATTTATAAAGGAATTCAGCAATTTTGAACGTGAACATATATCAGAAACAGATATTGACGGTTCAAAGGATAGAATATTCTTGCTTAAAGAGAATGAATGGTCATATTATGATGCTTATTTTAAGAACAGCCGGTTTTTTAGTGCTTTAACCAGAACTATTAATGTCTATAACAAAAAAATGATTGATCTATATCCTGTTAATAAAGAAGGTATTTATGAGCCAGGTGATATTCATCCCGCATTATGGCTTAAATTCTGATAAGATAAAACAGGAGCTGTTTATATGAATGGAAAGAAATATAGAAAGATAATAATTACTACTGTATTATTTATTCTTGGAATGATTATTTCCAAGTTTAATATAAATTTAGAGGGAAAAATAGCAGAGATATTACAGACTATCGATAACTATTCCTTTTTGGTAGCTGTTTTTCTGATAATTGGATTTTTATGTAGCATTACATATAAAAGAAAAGGCAGATACATAAAAATGCTGTCTGAACTTACTTTGTTTGCGGGAGCTGTTGTTATAGCGGTTCGCAGCTTCAAGGGAAGTATCGGCATGGATTTTTGGTCGGTATGTTTATTTTGGTCTATATTATTGGGGGAATATTTCGCTTCAATTAGAAAAAAATGTATTGATACAAAGAATTGTACATTATTAAGAAGAGCTTTCTTTTTCTTTCAAAGAAGAGATAACAATAAAATTTGCAAATTATTAAGAAAGATATTCTATTTCTTTAATGAGAAAGATATTGACAGAAATGGACAAATTGAAAACACCTCTGTTATAAATCATAAGCCGATAAAAAAATACAATCAATTATATGGCAACCGTAAAAGCCAATGTGATCTGGTAGCCAAAATTATTGAAAATGAAAAAATAATAAGTGATGGCTATTCGATATGTATTTCGGGAGAATGGGGCAGCGGAAAAACTTCTTTTATTGAAGCAGTATTAGATAAGCTTAAATCAGGTAATCAAGAAAAAGTTGACTATTCTGTTATAAGAATAAACGCTCTTGAACTCGAAAATATTAATACTCTGATCGAGTATTATTTTAAGGCTTTGAAAAACATTCTTGATGAAAAAGGAGCATATTCAGGCTTTAAAAGCGAGTACAAGGAAATGGTGAATTCTTTCTTGAAAATAGCTTCACATGATTCTATAGCTGATTATGTTACAAACAAGCTATATCCTCAGAATGATTACAGAAAGAGCATTGAAGAACTTGACAAGCTTATTAAAGATGTAATGAAAGATGAAAGAATAATCATTGTGGTGGATGATATAGATCGATGCAGCGATAAAAAAGTTACGGAAACCATGTTCTTTGTTAAGGAAATAGCGACCAGAAGCAATTGTGTTTCGTTCTTTTTGGTTGAGTACAATAAATTGAAAGAAAGTAAATTAATCGGAGAATTTGGCGACGGTTTTCTTGAAAAGTTTTTTAACAGAGTCGTTGCGATAAATAAAGCAGATTATACTGAGATATTAAAAAGATTCCACGATCCAAGTTTTGAGGGCAATATATATAAGGTGCTTGATTATTATAATCATAGTATTGAATCTGCTAAGGAAACGCTAAATCATAATCTTAAGTCCGAAAATTACAAATCCTATGAAGAATTATTAAAGGAAGCTGAGGATGATTATAAAGATATAGACTCTCAATTATCAAATCCAAGAAAACTTATAAAAGCACATGAACATTATAAACTTCTAAAAGGCGTAGTGAATGAAATAAAAGGAAACGTAAATGAAAACGACTATAGCACATATCTGAAAAAGATAGAATACCAAAAGCAACTTGTTCTGATCTCTTTATTATATGGCTTTCACCCTGATTTATATACGCATTTTGAGTGTGAAGGCATTGAAAAAATTATCGGCAATGAGTCTGATAAATACTCAATTGAAAGAATGCTATATAATGAATATGGCGATTTTGGAACAGCAAGCTATAAAGATGAAAAAAAGAATTTTATTAAACTAATCGTATCAGAACCCAATAAGATAATTGATATTGCAAATCCGTATGATTCTGAATTCTCAGAATATACAGATTATTTTGATAAAGGCATTAATTTAATTGATAAAGGAATATCCTTTGAACAGTGTATTAAAGTATTATTTAAAAATACTGGCATAAATGGCGGTGAAAAATACATTTCAAAAGCGTTTGATTTATATAAATCTACACTTTCATTTGATAAAGCACTATGGGCGCTTCAATCAGAGCGATTGACATATTTACATAAACCTTTTATCATTTCGGATTTTTATGAATATTTTTGTAATAAGAGTTGCATAATCGAAAACAAATCATATTGCCAGCAGATTTTTAAATCATCATCATATAGAATACTCAAAGAATTATTACACGTATTTTGGGAGTACAATAAACTTCTACAAGATGACGAGAAACATAATAATCAGTTGTCAAGAATTGATCGAGATATAAATGATTGTAAATCAGTTAAAGAAGGAACAGACGTAGTTATAACGTATTTGGGCAGAGTTTTAGGTGTTGATTTTAAATCGAACGATATAGATGGTAAAATGAATGAGTTGATATCTAATATTGAGCAAAAATATAGTGTGGAATATGAAAAACTTCCTATTTACAAAGTTATACAAGAAATACATGATCGTTCAAAAAAAGCGATAAAAGAAATCAATGCATTAATCAATATCGAAAAGTATGTTTTTACTGAATTAAATAATCATTCTGTAAATAACAGTACAATTGAGAGATTAAAAGATTTTAAAGGTAAATTGGTTGAAGATAAGAGGGATAAAGATAAGGAGGATAAAGATAAGAAGGATAAAGATAAGCATAATACTGTCGACCCATATTGGGGTATTGCCGATGAATTTGTGAGATTTATAAATAAAGTGGTATATAGTGATGATGTAATAGATGATAATATATTGAATGAACTCAGTTCAATCATAGCTGAGATATCAAAATATAATGATGACGATGCATTTGAGTATTGTAAATTTTATAAGCTTTTAAATGAACGCAAAGAAAAAAGACAAAAGGCAGTAAAAGAACTTGCTGTCAGCAATGAAAAGGAAGAAGAAAAACCTGAACTTGCTACACTAACGGCTGAATCTGATTCAAAGTGAATATTAAAAAACGCTCTCCATGTGTTTTTAATGTTATTGAGGTTTAATGTGTTTTTTGACAGTCTGAAAAGCTCCCTTTCGCAGGGAGCTTTCCTTTATATCACGTTGACTTCCGCACTAAAATGTGATATGATAAATAAAAAGTTTTTCTTCAAAATAGCATAAAAACTGGCAACTGGAGGAACACCCGTGACAGATAAGGAACAGAAAAAAGCTGCGAAGGACTTTGCCGCACGTTGGGAGGGCAAAGGCTACGAAAAAGGTGAATCGCAGCTCTTTTGGATAGATTTACTGACGCACGTTTACGGCGTTGACAATATTGCTGAGTTCATCAGCTTTGAAGATCAGGTGCATTTAGACCACACATCGTTCATTGACGGCTATATAGAGTCCACACGCGTTATGATCGAGCAGAAGTCCATTGGCAAGGACTTACGCAAGGCTATCAGGCAGTCGGACGGCTCTATGCTGAATCCTTTTCAGCAGGCAAAGCGTTATGTGACAGAGCTTCCTGTATCGAAGCACCCACGTTGGATTATAACCTGTAACTTCTCCGAATTTCTTGTGTATGACATGGAAAAGCCCAACGGCGAGCCGGAGCAGATATTCCTTGCGGACTTGCCAAAGGAGTATTACCGCTTGCAGTTCATGGTGGGACAAAAGTCTGAAATCCTCAAAAAAGAGGAACAGATATCCATTGAAGCAGGAAAGCTTGTCGGAAAGCTCTACGACGCGCTTTTGAAGCAGTATGCTGAACCTGACAGCGAAGAAACGCTGAAAAGCCTTAACAAGCTCTGTGTGCGCCTTGTATTCTGCCTGTATGCGGAGGACGCGGAGATTTTCGGCAGACATCAGATGTTCCATGACTACATGAAGCGCTTCTCAGCCCGTGACTTCCGAAAGGCTCTTATTGAGCTGTTTCAGGTGCTTGATACAAAGCCCGAAGACCGCGACAAGTACATGGACGATGAGCTTGCTGAGTTCCCATACGTCAACGGCGGTCTTTTCAGGGACGAAAATATTGAGATACCGCGATTTACTGATGAAATAATCGAGATACTTCTCCGAAATGCAAGTGAGGAGTTCGACTGGTCGGGCATATCTCCGACCATATTCGGAGCTGTTTTTGAGAGCACTCTAAACCCCGAAACAAGACGCAGCGGCGGTATGCACTACACATCTATCGAGAACATCCACAAGGTAATTGATCCGCTGTTTCTCGATGAACTGCGCAGGGAGCTTGAAGAAATAAAAACGAAGTACAAGGTCGATAAGACGAAAAAAGCCAAAGTGGAGGAGTTCCGCGACAAGCTTGCAAGTCTTACATTCTTTGATCCAGCCTGCGGCAGCGGAAACTTTCTCACTCAGACTTACATCGAACTTCGCCGCCTTGAAAATGAAGCTTTGCAGTTCGTTCTTGACGGTCAGATGATGTTTGACATTGATCCGATAAAGGTGAATATTTCCCAATTCTACGGCATTGAGATAAACGACTTTGCTGTAACGGTCGCAAAAACGGCTCTCTGGATAGCGGAAGCACAGATGCTGCAAGAAACAGAGAAGATAGTTGAGCGAACTATTCCTTTCCTGCCGTTGAAGTCATATGCGAATATTACCGAGGGCAATGCTCTGCGTATTGACTGGGAGAGCGTTGTGCCGAAGGACAAGCTTTCTTATATTATGGGAAATCCGCCGTTTGTTGGTGCAAGGCTAATGGGAACAGTACAAAAGAATGATGTCTTTACAATATTCGACGGCGTAAAAAATAACGGCAACCTCGATTATGTTTCATGTTGGTATAAAAAGGCTTCCGAGTTTATGACAGGAACAAATATAAGAACAGCACTTGTTTCTACCAATTCAATATGTCAGGGTGAACAAGTTGCAATATTATGGAAAGAATTATTTAATCATGGTGTTCATATTGATTTTGCACATAGAACGTTCCGCTGGGATAGTGAAGCAAGCATAAAAGCACACGTTCATTGTGTTATTGTTGGTTTTAGCAAAGCTCCGAACACTGCAACGAAGAATTTATATGACAACGGTGCAATGAAAAATGTACGTAATATTAATGGTTATCTTGTTGATGCTGATAATGTGATTATTGACAGCAGATCAAAGCCTATTTGTAACGTTCCAGAAATTGGTATAGGTAATAAGCCTATTGACGGAGGTTTCTATCTTTTTACCGAAGAAGAAATGCAAGAGTTCATTAAGAAAGAACCTAAATCCGCGCAGTATTTTAGAAAATGGCTCGGCTCTAAAGAGTTTATCAATGGATACTGTCGTTATTGTTTATGGCTTGGCGATTGTTCTCCGAAAGAGCTTCTTTCAATGCCAGAGTGTTTGAAACGTGTTGATGCAGTTAGAAAATTTAGACTTGAAAGTTCAAGTGCCGGTACACGAAAAATTGCTGAGAAACCAACTCGTTTTCATGTGGAAAATATGCCAAAAGGTAATTATATCGTAGTTCCAAAGGTTTCATCAGAACGCAGAAGATATGTGCCTATGGGATTTTTAAAACCTGATATTTTATGCAGCGATCTTGTATTTATTATTCCGAATGCTACACTATATCATTTTGGTGTGCTTACATCTAATGTACATATGGCATGGATGAGAGCTGTTGCAGGTAGGCTTGAAATGCGTTATCGTTATTCAAAGGATATAGTATATAACAACTTTCCTTGGTGTGAGCCGACAACCGAGCAGAAAGCAGCTATTGAAAAGACCGCTCAGAACATTCTTGATGTTCGTGCTAAATACGCTGACAGCAGCTTTGCCGATATGTATGGTGAAAAAATGTACCTTTACGGCGACTTGGTAACAGCTCACCAGCTCAACGATAAAGCCGTCATGGAGGCTTACGGCTTCAATTATAAAACCATGACCGAGAGCGAATGCGTGGCAGAGCTGATGAAGATGTATCAGAAGCTGACGGGGAAGTGAATGATTTTCTTTTTTCAATATAGTAATTAGTAATATAACATTTAAAGGAGATTATATTATGAAGCGTCCCAAACTAAAATTAAGGAAAAAACGCGCTTTTTTTACATTCCTTATTATTTGGATTATTGGAGTATTATTGTTTCCAAAACAAACTGCTTTATTTACTCTTCTAATTCTTATGGTATATGTTATAATTATGTTTGTTAAGGAATGGAAAGCTGTACTACTGATAACGGTACTGGTTTTATCATATACAATTATGGATAATTCGTTAATGAATACGGTTATATTAGGCTTTTTCTTCAATGTGGTGTATATTAATCTTTCGTTCAATCCTCATTGGAGTAGAACAAAACTTGAACTACAGCAGCTTATAGAAGAAAAACAATATAAAGATAAAGTATCATTCGATGAACCATTTTTTGAACAAATTAGAGATAGAAGTAAAGCGATTTATACTATGATTTTCTATGCTATATCAATTCTTCCTTATGTTACTCTAAATATTTTGATAAACAATAAAGATTATTTATTTAATCATGTTCCTATAATAAACACTATATATAAAGTGTTTTTAACTGTTTTTGAGTCTAACGGGAATACTTCAAGCTTGCATAAACATATAGATATCAGTTGTATTTTGATATTTTTTTACTTGATATTAGTCTTGGTAATCATCAAATCATTAAAAGAACAGCGCATATTATTCAAAAAAATTAAAGATAAGCGAAGCAGAAAAAAAGATTATTGGAATGGGTTAGAGTTTAACATTGATGAAAACGATTTAATCTTTCTTGAAGTCATAAAGTCATAGATAAAGATACGATTATAAAAATGCTATGATGTTGTAGCAAATGTTTGTGAGAGGTGATTTTTATGGAGTTCAATTATGATCTATGGCATGAAAGGCATAATGAGTGTGTAGAAAGCGTCCAGCGTCTTTGTGATTTGGATATTAGTAAAGTGGCATTACAACACTCTGTGAAATGCAATTCAACTCTATGTGTAATGAAAAATGCTATGTTAGATATTCATAGCTACTTTGAAAGAAACGTAAAATCAGCCGCCGAACTATGTTTTTTGATCCGAAATATAGATGTAATTGTTACTGGAATATTAGATATAAATAATCTTTTATTCGGTATAGGCTTAAATAAGCCTGAAAAAGCAATAGAACGCTGTTTCACGGATAAAGGCATTATATGTCGGTTTAGGACATTACGAAGTATGATTTTAGCCCATCCAGTGGACACTTTTTTCAAAAATGACAGCGGTGAGTCAGAGACAATATATCTTGAAGATTTCCATCCATTTAATCCTACGATAGATGCCTTTATTATAAAAGAAAAATGTGATTACGTAAAAGTAATGTGCAAGCCTGAGTCCCATAGTTCTTTCTTTGAACCATTATTAATTGATAAGGATATTATTCCGGTAATAAATACATTAATTGCTTCTATTGAACTGCTTACTCAAAATACCAAAAAACAAATATTACTATCAGAGTCTAATTTCTCTAAGCAGCCACTTGTATTATCAAAAGACTCAATGCGGAATTATATTATAAGCTTGGATAAAGAGCTTGAAAGGCGATATCCTTCTGCAATTGAAAACATTGAATATGCAAATGGAGCATCAGAACACTATTCTATAGTATATCAATGTTTGATGTATTTTGATATGAATTTTGCAAAAGAAACACAAGCAAAATACGAATTATTCCTTGAATATATAAAGGGTGAATTAAGAAAAATAGAAGATGATTTACGGCAAATGACATTTAACGAAGATAATTATTTTGGTTTGTTGTACAATTATAATTTTGCTCCAACAATGTCGTATGAAAAGACAAAAATGGAATATCTGCTGAAGAGTGATGATACATCATATACCGAAGAATTTATAGGAAACGATACCATATCAAATAAGTTATGGGGAATACGGTGCTTTCGACTTCTCATGCCTTATATAAGCAAATATATTCCAGTTGATAAATCAGTATCAGATAAAGGTCTTTACTGCCAATTTTTAGCAGCGGAATATCTAAGTAACATTGTATAAGAATAGAGCGTTGCTACAAGTAGCAACAGCAAAAAAGTATGCAGAAGTAAAGGAGCTTGCACAGCGTGGCAAGTTCTTTTGCTTTTCAAATAAGTTCAGATGATAATAAAAAAAGACCGATTCTCCGAAGAAAAATCAGTCTGTAATTTTTTATATAATTCGATATAAACTACTTGACATTCCTATTGCGTTATGATATAATTAAAAATGTACTTAATAAAAAAGCACCTCGCAGGGAGCGTCAGAGCTACCAACTCCGAAACTCCCGATAATCAGAATGATGCAGGAACATCAAACTGACTTAGCAAGATGACTGTTTTAGCGTGTTTATTATTATAACACGTTTAATATAGTGTGTCAAGCCTTTCAGTTGTTTGTTGGAGCATCGACTGAAAGGTTTGTTTTTGTTTATAAGTACTTTAGGCAAAGTAACTTGATAACTGAATAAAGGGGCTTGAAATGAATTGCTGCGCCTTGAAACCCTTCCTGAATAAGTCGGGGGAATGAGCCATGACGCGAACCTGTTTAGCTACGCTTCAAATCTTGGTTTGCCAAGAAAGGTATCGACGAGCCATGTTCAAGGTCTTAGTAGTCGAGACGAATAAAAACGTTCTCGAAAGTAAACGATAATTGTCAAGCCAAAAAAATTTTTTATAAAATGAAAATCTGTCAGAGAGTACGATTTATCGCATTCTCTAACAGGTTTTCACAAATTTGGTGCGAGTAATGGGACTTGAACCCATACGTCCTTCGACACACGCCCCTCAAACGTGCCTGTCTGCCTATTCCAGCACACTCGCATTATAATTTTGTTTGTCGTTGTTCCCGACTGCTTTAATATTATAGCAGATAAAAAATGATTTGTCAACCCCTTTTTTCAAAAAAATCGAAAATTTTTTCAAGAAAATTTGTTAACACAAAAAATATTATTTTTCCCCTTGACTTTTACGAACTTTTGTTGTATAATATTACCTGTTGATGCTGATGTGGCACAGTCGGTAGCGCAACGCCTTGGTAAGGCGTAGGTCGTCGGTTCAAGTCCGATCATCAGCTCCAGTGGGTAGTCCCCACAGGCATATTCGCGTCTCAGTATAGCTGGGGCGCGATTTTATTTTGCGTAAAAGTAGCAAATTGCAGATATAACGTGGACTTAAAACGATGCATTTATATAAATTGTCGTATATGGACTGTGCTGCAACGGATAAGCGATAAGAAGCTCAGCTATCGGTTACGTAAAGCAAAACATATATAAGCAGCAGCTCATAGTCGGGCTGCTGCTTTTTGTCTGATGTTATGAGTTGGCGGCGAGTGTACATTTAGTGAATAGTAAGTTTAGAACTTAGAATCCAGAGCTTAGAACTTAGAGCTTAGAATTTAGAGTTTAGAGTCGAGAGTTATTGTGTCCGTACAAACTTGCATGGAACAGTGTCGCGCTTCCGACGACGTGAAAGCAGTCGAACTTCTGACTGTTCACTCCGGAAAAAGGACTGTTCACGCAAAAGAACTTGCCATGAATGAGACCTGATGATAAAATAACAATGGTATCAATGCCCGATTAAGAATAATGAAGGATAAGGAGGAATGCAGGTGTGCAAATAATTGAGAACCAGACACTTAATTACAAGAATCTCATAGCCTACGGAACGAGAACACGTATAAGCGATATACCGCAGCTTTTAGGATATATCCGCGGAAACCTGCATAATCTCGGCCTTTCGTCTGTGGGCAGAACTTTGTTCACCATCGAGAAAAAAAGCGATTTACAGGGGGTTATCGATGTGGAGGTTCTTATTCCGGTTGACGGAAGCTTTACGAGCTGTGATGAGTACGCACGAAAGCCGATATTCAGGCTGATAAATGCGGTTACTATCAGGCACGAGGGAAACATTGCCGGGATAGCAGAGACTCTCAGTAAATTGAGGGCGCATATTTTGCATAAAGAATATGAGACTGTTACCGAGCCTTATTACAGTGTTGTAAGAGCTGATGACACAGGAGACAGCATAATCGACATCTATGTCGGTATAAATTACAATGTACTGTAAAGAAAGGAACACTTAAAAAGCTTTGATATCAAAAATAAAAAGTCTATAGCAGATGCGCTATAGACTTTTTATTACAATGATTTAATTATAAACATTTACTTTAACAATTGCAGTATTGACAAATTTGGCGATTTACGATAAAATATAATAAGACAAATGATGCAGTTTTATACTATACAGATATTGGCAAGTCCGATTTTTAGCCATTGGCTTTCTATCGGACATTCCAAATCTGAATATTATTACAAATGAATTATTATTTAATTACTTCTTTCCGCCGCCAAAGAGCCAGTCTAAAAAGTCACCCATTTTTTTGTCCTCCTTTGCTTGATTTAGTGTAGCTTTATTATAGCATCGAAACAACGCTGATTCAACAAAAACGGAACGAAACGACTTTTTAGAGGAGTGAACGGCATTAAACGCATTATAATTGTACTAATATACTCGAAAGGAGCGATACAGCGTCGATTGCTGTATCCATTGATACAAATGAAAATTGCAATATGTGATGACAAAATGAACTTCCATACGTCTTTGAAAAAATACCTGGATCAGTATTCATTCAAGCATAGTCTGAATGTGGATTATTACGATTATACCAACGGTTCAGATCTGATCGCAAGCACTATCGAACATGACCTTATATTCCTCGATTATCAGATGGAAGGAATAGACGGTATAGAGACAGCAAGAAGAATAAGAAAAAAGAACAGAGATGTGACGATAATTTTCCTTACAAGCTATCCTCATGTAGTGTTCGATGCCTTTGAGGTCAATGCCTACCGTTTTCTGGTCAAGCCAATAGATATGGAAAAGCTTACCGCGGCTATGGACAGCTTCCTTCAGCAGGACGATGATAACCGCTTTATCATGTTGAAGATGGACGATGTAAATAAAAGGATCAACATAGACGATATAATATACGTTGAGGCTGCGGGAAAGCACTGCTACATAAGAGTACAGGACGAAAGCCTGTTGTACAAGAATACACTCTCTGACGTAGAAAAGCTTCTTCCGCCCGAGAGGTTCTTCCGCCCTCACAGAACGTATCTTGTGGGATTCAGGCACATTATCTCGCATACATCGACGGATATCCTTTTTGACAACAATGAACGCGCTGTTATTAGTAAAATGAAGCTTACCTCTTTCAGAAAAGCATTTACTGATTATATCAGACGCAATACTTTCTGATAAGGAGCGCGTGGTGTATGGTAATAATCGGACTAAGAACAGTATCAAATCTCCTGCTTTGTTATGTCATAATGAAGCTTGCCGAGGTATCTTGCGGATATGAACGAAAGGTAAACTCTGCCGCAGCGTTTGTATATCTGCTGCTTAATGCGTCAGCTCCGTTGCTTATGGAAGTGATACCTCATGATTGTCCGTTCGTAATAAAACTTTTTGTAATACTTCTGTGCTCAATGGGTAAATTCATTGTTTATTCCATTATATTCAGATGTATACGGCTTGACCTGCTGTATATATGCTTTATGTCGCTGATAACTAGCCAGATGTATGCTACGCTCATGCTTCCGCTTGTTCCTGACAAAGGCTTTCGTCAGGTGGCAGCCTTTTTGGCAGAGTGCGTAGTTACAGGTGCATTCGTAGTATTTATAAAGCGGAAAAACTATGAAAGCAAATTGCAGTCTGAGCTTGATACTATCCCAAGACTGCAATACATACTTATAATGATACTCATTTATGTTATAAATATATTTATCTGGGCTGCTATAAGACCTGAGCGCCAGAGGATAGCAAGAGGACTTATGCTCCCGACGATGTTCGGCTTCTTCTTAGTCCTGCTGCTTGTGCTCAGGACAAATATCAAAGCTCACCGACATAAGGAAATATCAGACATACTGTCGGGACAGATAGAGAAACAGCTTGAGCATTACAATAAGGTGAACAAGATCTATGCTGAGTTCCGCAGCTTCCGACATGATTTCAAGAACCATATCCTTTGCATAGGCGGTCTTATATCAGAGGGCGAGAACGAAAAGGCTCTCGAGTATATAAACGAGATAGAAGATATGGCAACTCTTGAAAAGCGTGAATATGATACGGGAAATATCATGGTGGACGCGCTGCTCAGTGATAAAAATGCAAAGGCAGCGGCTATCAGAGCAAAAGTGGTGTTTGAGGGCTTTGTGCCGACTATGGGTATAAGCAATGCAGACCTGTGCGTCATCTTCTCGAACGCTGTTGATAACGCTATCGAAGCCTGTGCAAAGGGCGATAAAAATGTTCAGAAGCTAATTACAATAAACTCTGATTTCAGGCAGGGCTGTTACTTCATAAAGTTTGAGAATCCTGTGTTTGATGAGGTGAACTTCAGCGGCAAGAACAAGCTGATAACTTCAAAATCGGACAAGGAACATCATGGATTCGGCGTAGCAAATATACTGAATACAGTTGAAAAATACGCAGGAAATACCGATATAGGTGTAAAAGACGGCAAATTCTGTCTCAATATCACACTTTTCCTGAAAAAGAAAGAGAATGTTGAGATGAGAACCAATAGCATGGAGATCGGTGCTTAACAAAAAAGTGTTAACAGGGCGGCATTTTGCCGCCCTCAGTCTGTCGAAAAAGTTAAATTTGAGCGATAGATTAACACGGGCGCCGGAACGGCGCCCCTACAATTTAGCTATTCTACGTAATAATAATTTGTAGGGAACGCCTCCCAACAGGAGCCGCGACCTTCTGTCAGCTACGCTGACATCTCCCTGTACTACAGGGAGTCACCCTCGGCGTTCCGCGATAGTTTTTTGACAGTCTCAGGGCGGCATTTTGCCGTCCTTTTCTTTTTGCAGGAACATTGCGATCCTGAATTGCTGTGTAGCCGTTTGCGACGAATTTGAAATATATTCTGCATGAGCCATGCGTAGTGGCGGATATTATCTGCCCGTGTATATGTGGTCGGTGTTTGAAGCGAACACTGCGGATACAGGTTGACATTGTGGACGATTTGCGATACAATGGACTTAATAGTATATGAGACTACTCAGAAAGGAATGAGCTTATGAAACTATTCAAACGAACATCCGCTTTTGCGGCTGCTGCGGCGCTTGCTGTTACAGGTATGCCGAACGTGATGCAGGCAACAGCTGCTACTACACCCGATGTCGTGGATTACGAGGAGACAGAGAATAACTGGGCAAAGCTCCTGCAATACACGCTGTACTTCTACGACGCGAATATGTGCGGCACAGATGTAAAGGAGAACAATCGCCTTTCATGGCGAGGAGACTGCCACGTTTACGACTCAAAAGTCCCCATGCAGCCCATTGATGCCAACCACACGGGAACAAATCTCCCTGAGTCGTTCATGAAGGAGTACAAGGACATACTCGACCCCGACGGTGACGGATTTATCGACGTATCGGGAGGATTTCATGATGCAGGCGACCACGTTAAGTTCGGACTTCCCGAGGCTTATGCAGCTTCTGTTGTGTCGTGGGGCTATTATGAGTTCCGTGAAGCCTATGAGGAGACAAAGCAGGCAGAGCACGTTGAGACTATCTGTCGTTATTTCTGCGATTACTTCATGCGCAGCACCTTCCGCGACAAGAACGGCGATGTTGTAGCGTTCTGCTATCAGGTGGGTGACGGCAGTATTGACCATGAGTACTGGCAGTCGCCTGAGATAGATGCTATGGGCAGACCTGCTTTCTTTGCGACATCAAAGCTCCCTACAACAGATGATGTTTCCGAGAGCGCTGCTGCCCTTGCTATCAATTACTACAACTTCAAGGACACCGATCCCGAATATGCGGAGAAGTGTCTTGACTATGCAAAGGCGCTCTTTGATTTCGCAAACAAGAACGAGAAGAAGGTAGGCGCAGGAGCTGACGGTCCTATGAGCTTCTATACGTCAAGCAAGTGGGAGGACGATTTCTGCTTTGCAGGCGGCTGGCTCTACCTGATAACAAGAGATCACTCTTACCTTGATGCCTGTGAGAAATATATCGATTACTATGCACCTCCCGGATATGTTCTTTGCTGGAACGATATGTGGAATGGCGTAGGACTGGTTTTCGGACGTATTCAGGATATATACCCTGAGGTATGTGAAGAAGTTCGTGTTGCTATTGGCAGAGGAAAGTATGAGGTACTTGATTTCTGGGAAATGGAAGCTAAGGCTATAAATACAGTCATGAACAAGAAGCTTACTCCTGCCGGATATTTTCACCTTGATACATGGGGAAGCGCAAGATACAACACCGCAGTACAGTTTACGGCTCTGGTGTACGATAAGTATCAGAAGGGTAAGGACAGGTACAACGACAAGAACCCTGATTACACCTTTACAAAGTGGTCGCTCGGACAAATGGAATACATCATCGGCGATAATCCTCTCGGAAGAAGCTATGTTGTCGGATACGGCAAAAACTCGGTAAAATATCCGCATCACCGTGCAGCTTCGGGACTTACTATGGCAGAAGACCCTGCCGAGCACAAGCACGTACTCTACGGCGCTCTTGCAGGAGGTCCTGATGAGAACGACGAGCATAACGATATCACTAAGGACTGGGTGTACAACGAGGTAACTATCGACTATAATGCGGCTATCGTTGGTGCAGCAGCAGGACTTTACCTGTACAAGAATGATAAGACCATGAAGCCCGAAGAAGACTTCCCACCTGCGGAAAAGGTCGATGATACAGAGCTTTTCTCGGGCGATGATTTCTGGGCAGCAGGCTATTGCTCAGATGCTCCCGAGAGCACAGGTTCAGGCGTTACAAAGCTCACATTCTTTGTGAACACTGATTCTCTCGAACCCCATGACGATATCTCTATCCGCTACTATTTCAGTATCGAGGAATTCGGCAAAAAAGAGATACCGGGAAGCTTTGTGCTGCAAAAGACCTACGATCAGGTTGAAACAGAGGTAACGGGCAAGTCCGCAGTTCTCTCACAGCCTAAGCAGTACAAGGACGATATCTATTATATTGAGATATCGTGGCCTGATTATGCGATTGCAAATTCCAATAAGAAGTATCAGCTCATTATCGGTAACTATTACGGTGAGAAGTGGGATTCTTCCAACGACTGGAGCAAAAAGGACATGATAGACCTTACAAAGGAAGGCGAGGATTACGATAATATCGTCAGCGGTGTAGAGTTTGCAAAGCGCTGTGATAATGTCTGCGTATATGCAGACGGAAAGCTTATCGGCGGTACTGAGCCTGACGGAACAAAGCCTGCAAAGGTGTATAAGGTGGCACAGCTCGTAAGGCTTCGCAAGATGCTTCTGGGAACATCTCCGTTCAGCAGTAAGGAAGCAGCAGAGCAGTTCGACTTCAACAGCGACGGCAAGGTCAATATCTATGACGAGGTGCAGCTCAGAAAGCTTCTCATAGCACAGTAAATAACAACAAAAAGGAGACAGGTTTCTGTCTCCTTTCAGTCTGTCGAAAAAGTCTTTTTTTAATATACATTTGCGGGCTGATGTGGGCATCAGCCCCTACAATTTGGCTATTCTACGTAATAATAATTTGTAGGGAACGCCGCCCTCGGCGTTCCGCGATAGTTTTTTGACAGTCTCAGGAGACAGTTTTCTGTCTCCTTTTTTCGTTTTTTAATTAAGATGATGTATATCGGTGAGATTATAATGTTACCGATTTACCATTGATTTTTAAGTTTCTTACTCCGTGACAATAATAGACTTTCGATTTAGGGTAAACGATCATTAAATACTTGAATTTTGTGCTCTTGTATACTTTTACGTCACTGCTCCATCTTATATTACGTGGAAGCCAGCCGTATGTTGATGTCCAGTACTCAAAATCAACTTTTTTACTGATTCCTATTAGCATCCATGTTGCAATTGCGTCGTCTATAACCCATTCTGATGCCGCATCAGCCTCTATGCCGAAGCTCTTACCTGTTTTGTCAGCGGTTGAATTTGTGTAAGCGGCACCTGTTCCGATGAGGGTGCAAGCCATAGCGAATGCGGATACTTTTAATAAAATTTTCTTGAACATGATTTTTTACCTCGCTTGATTAATTTTGTTACACCAACAAAGATGTTGTATTAACATTATACCGCGTCAATTGTCACTTGTCAATATATTTTAAGAAAATAGATTGCTGATTTTGCAATTTAAGTGAATAAAATTGTTGAAACAACTAAAAGTAAAACCCCGAAGCGACGTGAAAATTGCTTCGGGGTAAATATATGTGTATATTTTTTATGCTGCTCGACAGGCTGACAGCTGAATATCAGTCACTCACATCAGTATCAAGTGTGATGCTGACATTGTAATCACGGTAAGAGTCCTGAGTTTCGGTGAGTATATGATCGTACAGTGCAGCTCTGTCGGGAGCAGCAAAATCGATGATGATATCGAAGTGTATGGTCATTTTTTTTTCGTCAAGATAGAAGCCGTGTATTTGCAGCACATACTCATGAGACATTACGTGTCGGCGGATATCCTCATACATACTCAGAGCCTTGTCGTTCTGGGTATTTACGGCGTAGACGCTTATACCTGTCAGTATTACCTTGTGCTCGGAAAGAACTTTTTCACCTATACGGTGTTCGAGCTTGTCAAGCTCTGCAACTGTGAGAGTGTCGGGAACTTCTATATGAACCGAACCGATAAGCAGATCGGGACCGTAATTATGGAGAAGCAGGTCGTAAGCACCTCTGACCTCAGGGAAAGAAGTGATAGTGTTTTTTATACCCTTTGAAAGCTCGCTGTCAATGCGTTTGCCGATGATATTTGACAGACTTTCTCCCAGTATCTCAAGACCCGATTTAACGATCACAAGAGATATTATCGCACCGAGCCATGCTTCTGTTCGTATATGGAGCGTCAGATATATCACCGCAGCGACAAGAGTTGCTGTTGAGATAACAGAGTCGAGCAGAGCGTCCTTGCCCGAAGCGACAAGCGATTCAGAGTTTACGCTCTCACCCTTTTTCCGCACGTAGAGTCCGAGAAGTATCTTAACAACGACAGCAGATGAAACGATGGTGAGAGCTGCTGCCGAATAGTCAGGAACTACAGGGTGGATTATCTTTTTTATTGACTCCACAAGCGAGGTAACACCTGCATAAAGGACGATGACGGCAATAAGGGCTGTACTGAGATTTTCTATTCTTCCATAGCCGTAAGGGTGATTTTTGTCAGGGTGTTTTTCGGCGAGCTTAGTGCCGATAATGGTGATAACCGAGGACATAACGTCGCTCAGGTTGTTTACTGCGTCAAGGATAATAGCGATGGACGAACTAAGTATGCCAACGGCAGCCTTGAATGAAGCAAGAAAGATATTGGCGAAAATGCCTACCATACTTGTTCTTACAATTACCTTATCTCTTTCCAATTGGAATTCCCCCTTGTAGTTAGGGCAACACCGCACAAAGACCGCTTAACGACTTTGTACTAAATCTGCTTGCATATTTTCCGTCATCTTGCACATAAATCTCTTGACATACGACAGTATGCCTGCAAGATTTCTATACAATCTGACGAA
>Ga0256405_10003423_pt1 | contig 32730 bp, 31 predicted proteins | sample RumenRJG_02DNA_FD_189096 | JGI IMG/M metagenome (GOLD analysis project Ga0256405, IMG submission 189096) | Bovine rumen microbial communities from Lethbridge, Alberta, Canada - RJG_02 | ecosystem: Host-associated > Mammals > Digestive system > Stomach > Rumen | place: Canada: Alberta...
ATGCGGATTGTTTACAGGGTGAGAATGAAGTTCATGTTTCAGGAGAGGTCCATAAAACGATGAAAAACAACGTAACACGTATTGATTTTTTCAAGGCAGCAATAGGGATGCTGATTGTTCTTGCCTATGCAGGCAGCTTGCTGCTGCAATCAGCAGGTCTGACCGCGTACGCAGAGGTGAAAGCCGGAGAAGAGGCTTCTTCCATTGCTGACGGAAAGAACTTGGATGACCAGAATATCATCCCGGAAGAATGGTTTGACAACGCGCTGTTCTTCGGAGACTCTCTCACGAGCAGTCTCGGAGGCTACACCATGTATTTCGGCGGACTCGGGGAGGCTCAGTTCGTTCACAAGAACGGAATGGCCTGTCATCATCTTACGCGGGACAATGAGAAGGTGTTTTATGCGGGGAAGCTCTGCTCTCTGGCGGAGATTGCAGAACTCTCCGGCGCGGGCAAACTGTTTATTCAACTCGCGATGAATGATCTTGGGCGGCCGCTTGATGAACTGGAAGAGTCCTGGAAGACGGTGATCCACTCTATACAGGATCGCTGCCCGGATATTGAAATCTATATTCAGTCCGGGACTCCGGTACATGAGGATATTGGACGGTTTTCCAAGCAAAATATGTTAGACTATAATGAGATGCTGAAAAATGTGTGCGAGGAACTCGGCCTCGTCTATGTTGACATTGCGAGAGGAATGGCAGATGAAAACGGATATATGCCGGTGAAACTTATGAATAACAATGAACATTTCAACAACAACGGCTGTGTCATCTGGATCGATAACCTGCGCGACAGCCAGTCTTATTCAGTCAGACCAGACTTCTGAAAGAGGGGACGCACACATGCGGGTTCAAGGTAAGATTTTGTCAATCACTGTCATAATACTGCTGTTTGTGCTTCTTACAGGCTGCGGGAAGAAGGAGGTCCAAACTCCATGGGATGTTCAGGAGATCTGGAACGCCGTCTCGGCTGAAGAGGATTTCCCGGAAATGATTCCTGTTCCGGAAAACAGGCTGGGATATATGTTCGGTATTGAGCAGAAAGATTATACGCAGGAAGTGATTGCGGTCAGCGCTGATAGTCTGCGAGCGGATGAAATCTGGCTGATTGAGGCAGTGGATGAAGCAGCTGCCCGGCGGTTGGAAGAACTTGCTAAGATAAGGCTTGGGCAGAAGGAAGAAGAAACCAGAAGTTATGCGCCCGAACAATATCGCATTGTCCAGGAAGCCAAGCTGCAATTAGACGGGTTAAGGCTTATTATGGTTGTTTCACCTTCGTCGGAGGAAATACTGCAGAAATTGTCAGGCTGAGACGCAGAAGGAGCAAAGGAATTGGTTTTTTCGAGTAACAGCTTTCTCTTCTTCTTTCTCCCCGCCATTCTTGTTTTATATTTTGCCGTGCCGTCGAAATACAGAAACGTCATTCTGCTTCTGGGGAGCCTGATCTTCTACGGATGGGGAGAGCCGCGATTAATAGTCTTGATGATGATTGTCATCCTGATCAACTACTTCTCCGCGTGTGCTATGAAACGGTTCGCGAGATGGGAGAAGGAGATCCTGATTCTGAATATCAGCCTGAATCTTCTGATTCTGGGAGGATTTAAATACTCCGGGTTCATCATTCGGAATTTCAACTATATCCTGCCCGGGGGCTACCAATTAAGAATTCCCGACATTGCCTTGCCAATCGGCATTTCTTTTTATACGTTTCAGTCGATGAGCTATGTCATCGACGTGTATCGAGGAGATGTGCCCTGCCAGAAAAACGTCCTGACCTTCGCGACGTATGTTTCCATGTTCCCGCAGCTTATTGCAGGACCGATCGTCCGGTATCGGGACGTTGAAGCGGAATTGCGCCGCCGGACGGTAAATTACACGGATTTTGCGTCAGGCGTCCTGCTGTTCCTCATTGGCCTTTCCAAAAAACTCCTGCTTGCGAACCGAATGGGAGAAGCCTGGGAAGCTTTGCGCATTACAGACGGGAGTTTTTCGGCGGGAATATGCATGATCGCTTACACGCTCCAGATTTACTTTGATTTTTCCGGATATTCAGATATGGCCCTCGGACTTGGAAGAATGCTCGGTTTTCGGTTTCCGAAGAACTTTGACTACCCCTATATCTCCCGGAGCGTCACGGAGTTCTGGCGACGGTGGCACATTACGCTGGGAAGCTGGTTTCGTGAATATGTTTACATCCCATTGGGCGGAAATCGATACGGACGAAAAAAACAGGTACGAAATGTTCTGATTGTCTGGCTTCTGACCGGCTTATGGCATGGAGCCAGTTGGAATTTTGTCTTGTGGGGACTCTATTATGCATTTTTGCTGATTCTGGAGAAAATGTTCCTACTGAAATTCCTCGACAGACTGCCAAAGACCATTCGGATCCTTTATGTCTGGCTTATCGTGTCATTTGGGTGGGTGCTGTTCAGTATGCCGGAGTTCTCCGAGCTTGGCGCATTTCTGTCAAGACTGATCCATTTTACGGAAAACAGTATCCATGAAAAGAACCTGATCCTCGCCTACAGTCCCCTGATGCTGTTGTCCGTGTTCTGCGCAACGCCTCTCCCCAAAAGGCTATATCATATGACAGACGGGCGACAATCACAGCGCTGTATACAGATCATCGGCGCAGTGATGTTACTGTTGCTCTGTACATCATCTCTTGCCAGTCGGAGCTACAATCCGTTTATCTATTTTCGCTTTTGACGGTGGCGGTATCATGAAGCATAATCGAACAGACAAAATCTTATCCATCGGCTTCGTGCTGACGCTGTTGCTGCTCGGCCTGTTCACTGCAGCGGGAGGAAAGCGGGAATTCTCTGATCTGGAGAAGAGATATCTCGCAACACAGCCTTCCTTTACCCTTGAACGGGTTCTCGACGGCAGTTTTGCAGAGCAGTTTGAGGAATGGGCCATGGACCACCTTCCGGGTAGAGAGAGCCTGACCGGCCTTGCCGCCCTGACGGACTATGCGGAAAATCTTCAGGTCACCAAAGATATATATCTGACACGGGACAGGGCTCTTGTGGAACGTCCCACTGCCTACAGTCAGCAGGTGATCGATCGTAATATGGATGCAATAAACAGTTTTGCCGGCCAAATGGGGCATGTGGATTTTGCGCTGATACCCTCAGCAGGATATCTGCTGCAGGATCGGATTGTCGGGTTGGCAGATCCATATTCCGACAAAGAGATTGTATCCGCTGCCTATCAAAAGACGGATGCCGGGCATGTATCCGTGATTGATCTCTTTCCCATATTTACAGGTGAGGACGCACGGAAACTCTTTTACAAAACAGACCATCACTGGACAAGCCGGGGCGCATATGAAGCCTGTGCCTTTTATACATCCGCAAAGGGCAGGATTCTGCCCGCGGCAGATACCTATCAGATTGAGACCGCAGATGGGTTCCAAGGTTCATGTTACTCCAGAGCGTGTTTATGGAGCATCCCGCCGGAGTCTTTGGAACTTTGGCGCAGTGGCGCACCGTTTCAGGTAAAGTTCTCTGACAGCGATCTCTCATATGAGGACCTGTTCTTTCAATCCCGTCTCGATGAAGGGGATAAGTATCAGGTGTTTCTGGATGGAAATCATCCTCTGGTGACAGTGCGAAATCAAACCCCCGAGGCATCGGGGAAAATCCTTGTCATTCGCGATTCTTTTGCCAACTGTTTTGGGTGCTTTCTCGCAGATGCCTATGAGACTGTGCTGATGGTGGATCTTCGTTATTATCGGAAGCCGATTAAAGAACTGATTGAAGCTGAGCGCCCTGACGATATTCTGATTCTGTATTCTGTGAATAATTTTATGAAAGACGGAAATATCGGATGGCTAACTGACGGATAATTCGGAAGGCTTGGTCTAACCTATGCTCGCAGAAATTGACAGAAATAACTGAAGAACAAAAGTAAAAAACGAATAACGAAAGCGTTTAGAAAATAACCAGGAAACTCAGACCGAAATAATGCTGGCAACAAAATAGCATAGAACCTGTGAAAAAACCAGGGAAACAAAGACCTTGCGGATGTGCGATCCTTCTTGCACAATAAGGGGGAGGTGATCAACTGTGCCGTTTCAGATAATCGAAGGGAATATAATAACAGCTTCAAGTGAGGTGAGGGTAGAGCCATTTCGCGATCTGTCGGGTACTGAGAAAGTACAATTATACCCGTTAAACAGTATTGATCAGTACGGTGAATATGACAGACTGGATACCGTCAGTATTTCTGAATATTCATTAACGCCTGCAAGACAGAAAAGCTGCCGCTATGTTATACGAACGCCTGTAGCATATGGAGAACACCAACTGTGCAATCCGAATGTTGTACGGTATTGCTACAAAAGTGCGTTGCAGATCGTTCATGACCTTGGACTGAGGTCAGTCGCGTTTCCCCTGATTGGAATTTCGGACGGGGAAAACTCAAAAGAACTGGCGCTTCAGATTGCGGCAGAGGAAATCAGACTCTTTCTCAATGACAATGAAGATACCGATATTCTTCTTGTCATCGATGACAGGCTAAACTTCCTGCCGGATCGAGAAGTAAGGTCAGAACTCTCCAAATTCATTTATGATATTGAGGTACAGGAGCAGAGAAGGCAGGAGCAGGAGTGGAACGCTGTCCAAATGGCCAGCACGGAAAGTTTTCCTGCCATAACGGAAGCGAGTATTGAAGAGGAGCGAGAGAAACATCCACCACAGTTATTTGACTACCCCTTAACTAGCGTTGCGTACGATTCGAAAACGGATGGAGCATCTCTTCCGCAAAAGCCCCAAAAAGAAAGAAAACCGGATCCAAAGGCAAAGAAACCAGGATTGATACTTCCATTCAGCCTTTGCAAATCAGAGCGGCCAACCGTCCTTGATGAAAGCTTTTCACAGATGCTGTTCCGAAAAATTGATGAAAAAGGGTTCAAGAAAGATTCCGATTTTTATAAAAAGGCAAATATCACGAAACAGACGTTTTCAAAAATGAAGACACCGGATTACCATCCAAAGAAAACAACCGCGGTAGCCGCGGCAATTGCTTTGGAACTGTCACTGGACGGGACCAATGAGCTGCTCATGAAAGCGGGATACTGCCTATCCCACAGCCTGCGTTTTGATATCATCGTGGAGTATTTCATTTCAGAAAAAATCTACGACATTGATCAGATCAACATTTCACTTTTTGATTATGATCAGCCGCTGCTTGGCGGATGAAAAAAGTCGCTTTCAAAGCGACCATTATTCTCAGAAACCTCCTATAATGATGGCATCATCAAACAGGAGGTTTTCGATTATGAAAAACAATATTACAGAACTGGTTTTTATCCTGGACCGCAGCGGTTCCATGAGCGGACTGGAAAGTGACACCATCGGCGGCTTCAACAGCATGATTGAGCGGCAGAAAAAGGTCGACGGAACATGCTATGTCACTACGGTGCTCTTCGACACAAGAATCGACCGCATTCATGATCGGGTCGACCTGGAGCAGATCCGGCCGATGACCGAGAGAGACTATCAGCCGGGCGGATGCACGGCGCTGCTGGATGCGATGGGAAACACCATCGACCACATCGTGCATATCCACAAGTATGCGCGACCGGAGGATGTGCCTGAGTTTACAACCTTCGTCGTCATGACAGACGGACTGGAAAACGCGAGCCATTACTATTCCAGCGATGAGGTCAAACAGAAAGTCGAGCATGAGAAGGAGAAGTACGGCTGGGAATTTCTGTTCCTTGCAGCGAATATTGACGCGGTGGAAACAGCCGGCCGGATCGGGATTCGGCCGGATCGGGCTGTGGATTATATGGCGGACCATGAAGGAACAGAACTGGCATTTCAATCGGTAGCAGATACCGTCTGCGCCCAGCGGATGGGGGCACCGATTCAGGCTGATTGGAGCCGGAAAATCGCCAAGGACCATAAGCAGCGCAGTAAGCGCTGATATATGCGAAAGGATAAAACTGAGATTACAGATTGATCCTCAAGAGGGATATACTGTGGTCAGCAGAACAGGAAAACAAGCAATTCATGCTTTCAGCCACTGAAGGAAGGCTGAGAAATATTGTTCTGTGTAAGTACAACAATCAAAAAAACGGAGGTAAAAGAAAATGAAATCGCAAAGAATGACCGTAAAACTTACCGCGCTTGTACTTGCAGTACTGATCCTGGCATCTCTCTCCCTCACGGCGTATGCCGAAATCTGGCAAGATATGGCGGCACCGACGCTCAGTGATCTTGAAACCATGGCAAGATCTCGTGATATCAAAACGCGGTCCAATACGGGGGTAAAGTTGAAGCTCCCGAGCGAAAAGGAGATGCTGGGCGAGCCATTCCGGGCGTATACTGACAACGGCAGAGGACACGGCAGCATTTATATCATGCCAGTACCGAAGAGTGGGAATGGCTATCTGGGGACGGTGGAAACAGATACGGAAGTGTGGATCGTTGCCGAGACGAAATACTACTACTTCTTTGTGACGGATGACGGCTGGCTGGGCTGGAACGGCAAATCCTATTTCTGGTAAAAGAGATTCAAAGCTGGTTAAAAGCGGGAGTCGTCAGACTCTGACGGCTCCCCGCTCGGGAGATAATTGATGACAGTGCCGGATTCCGGATTAGATCGTATGTTCACCAGAACCGCGAAAACACTTTGCATATTCGCTGCAGTTCGCAACTTTATTTCCGGGACAAACAGAGAAAAGTCTGTTATAGTAGCATCATCGACGAAGCAAGAACGGAATGAGAAACATCTGCTGACATGCACGATCCTGAGATATAAATAAAAATGGCACCGAGAACAAAACCTTCCCGTGGTGGTGCTGAATTCGACTGATTTGTTCAAAAGGGTGGTTTCGGCTCTTTGAGATAAACCCAGTGATGGGGATAAAGGGATGAAAGTCCCGACTCGCCGCGAAGCGAGCCCAGCGGAAAACCCATAAACAAGGTTTTGCCTTTCTGCCCAAGGGCGACTGCTGAGGGTATGGCGGAATCGGGATCGGCGACACGGTTCCTAACCTGGAAACAGGGGAGAGAGTTTTATGGATCTACGGTGCGAGTTGCGCAACAGCAAGTGCTGTATTTATCTGCCGGAGGTTCCTCAAACCGAAAGGAAGGGACGGAAGGACAGAAGTGAGTCCGCAAGACGAACAGGGCTGCGAAGTCTGGGCCTTGTCCAAAAGACAGGGAGGAGCAATGTACACCTCGTAGTCCACAACATTTTAGCTCAATTGGTTGAGCACTAGAATTCTAATCTAGAGGTTGTCGGTTCGAGTCCGACAAGTGCAGCCAAAGAGTGTACGGCTTCAGGAAAGAAAATCAACTTATTGTTCTGCAATATGAACACTTATGAAGGCCGCAAGCTGACATAAGAGAAAGTATCGAGTAAGTGCAACTCTAAGAGACGGCAGTCTCTGAATCCCGCAAGGAAGAATGTGCCCAAAGGAAATCTATAACGTCCTGATGCAAGAGTTTGCTGGTTTTTACAAAATCAGTGTTGATGTCCGCTACTGGCTAATCCCCAGTGTGAACACCGGTGCCAACGCCGGCAGAAGCGGATGAAACAGATCAAGTTCTCAGTCTGTTTGTTCTCATAAAGGCACTCAGATCCCAATCGAGTGCCTTTGTTGACGTTCTCAAAGTGATCTGTTATTGCCGGAAATGGCTTTATGGCCGACCTTTGTAACAATGGGCAGGAAGCGTATGCAGACAACAATTCTGAGAAGGTAAAACAGTCCGCTGGTATCAACATACTGCTTTCAGAGGTAATCAGTATGCAAAGATGGATTTGAAGCAGCTTGGAATAGAGGAGAAAAATATGATGACACCTGAAGAACTCAAGGACTTGATAACAAAGACAAAGACGGAGCTCGAAGCGAGACTGCAGGACGAGCGTGTAAGGGGCTCCGCTGAAGGCAGTGTTTCTGATAGCACAAAGGAAATCGATGCAGTTGTGGGAGCAGACGGAACCTTGGCGGCGTCTAGTTCTGCATTTCTAGTGATTCTAAAAGAAAATGCGATACTCTCGGGAATGAACAATCAGCAGTACCTGACCTATGCGAAGAAGCAGGTCACGGACTTCTTTGAAAGTGAGAGCTGGAAATACCGTGAAATCGTCCCTATACTGGCAATTGATCAGACCTTATGTGACGGAGCAATATCACTATTATGATTTTGATGATTTTGAAGATTATGATTAAAGAAACACAGAATTTAGTAGTCAGTTCGCATAATTCTTTGAGAAAACAATATAAGTAGAGGGGCGAAAAACTATGTTTGGCGCAGTTATTGGGGATATCATCGGCTCAACTAGGGAGTTTAGCCATATAAAAACAAAGGAGTTTTCTTTATTCCCAAGAGGAAGTGAGTTTACAGACGATTCGATTATGACGATCGCCGTTGGAGACGCGCTGATGGACTGGATGACAGACGGAGGAGATCTGCATCAGAGCTTTACAGACGTAATGCGAGCCTACTATAGAGTATATCCCAGTCCAAAGGGAGCATATGGGAGCGGCTTCGTCCACTGGTTAAGCAGTAAGAATCCAATGCCGTACAACAGCTGCGGAAACGGATCGGCAATGCGTGTTTCACCATGCGCACTGGTAGCCCGGTCACTTGATGAGGCATTAGATCTTGCAAAGCAGTCTGCAGAAGTCACTCACAATCACCCGGAAGGGATCAAAGGGGCGCAGGCGACTGCAGCAGCAGTTTACCTTGCGAAAACAGGCGCGGGCAAAGAAGAGATCCGGGATTATATTCGTGAACACTTCTACCGGCTGGATCAGACGCTGGATGAAATCAGGCCGACATACCGCTTCAATGGCACATGCCAGGGGAGTGTACCAGAGTCGATTCAGGCTTTTCTGGAGTCAACTGATTATGAAGATGCCATACGCAATACAATCTCTCTCGGCGGAGATGCTGATACCATGGGGGCAATCACTGGCAGCATTGCCTGGGCATACTACGGCAGAGACGGCATTACACCGAAGATGGCAGAGCTATGGAAAGAAGCGTCAAAGTACATACCGGAAGAACTGATTGAGCGAGTGATTGACTTTCAGGACTTTTGCAGGAAACTGGCAGAGAACAAGGACGTCTTCAATGGGGAATAGACTATGGCCTACAGTGAGTTGATCAAAAGTTTCGATAAAATTCGAAGTTACATGCGGGATTTTTATGTCTACGGTTTTAAAACCAGGACAGATTTTGACCAGAAAAGCAGCCGCAGCTATGACGACGAACGGCGGAGGGTTGAAAGCTGGCTCGGAGAATACATGTACTTTGAACAGGATGCGGCGGGAAAGCGCGTCTTCCTGAGCGTGGACAGCAGAGAGGTAAGCCACAACCCCCTCTACAGGGCATTCAAAACCTGCAGTTTCACGGACAATGACATCACGCTGCATTTCTATATCCTGGACATGTTGGCGGATGGCGAAAGTATGAGCGGGAGAGAGATCCTGGACCAGCTGACGGATTATCTCTCCTGCTTTGCCGCGCCTCCAGAGCTGGATGAATCCACGGTGCGAAAAAAGCTGAAGGAATATGAAAAGCTCGGCCTTTTGAAGAGTGAAAAGAAAGGCCGGGAAGTCTTCTGGTCCCGCAGAGAGGACGGAGTTAGTCTGGATTCCTGGCGGGATGCAGCAGCTTTTTATTCCGAGGCGGATCCGCTGGGAGTGGTCGGCTCCTACCTGCTGGATAAGCCGGGAAGAACGCCCGTCCCGTTCCGGTTTAAGCACCATTATCTGACCAGAGTGCTGGAGAGCGAGGTGCTGTATGAGCTCCTGAGGGCAATCAAGGAAAAGAAACTGGTCGGGCTGAGCTTTTTTGTCCGGCAGAAGGAGAGACATTCCACTGTTTTTCCACTTCGGATCTATATCAGCACCCGGAACGGGAGACAGTATCTGCTGGCGCACAGCCCGGAGACCAAACAGCTCTGCAGCTTCCGCCTGGACAACATCAAAAGCTTGAGGACGCTTGAAACGGCTGAAACCCCGGAGGAATATGAGCGTCAGTATGAAGCTGCCAGAAACAGGCTCTGGGGAACGTCACTGGGAGACCGGGAGCATACGGAACATCTGGAGATGGTGATCTCCATCGGAAGCGGGGAGGACTTCATTCTTCGAAGGCTGGAGCGGGAAAAACGCTGTGGACGGATCGAACGGCTGGATGAGCATCGTTGCAGGTTCGAGGCGGATGTCTATGACGCCGGGGAGATGATTCCGTGGATGAGAACCTTTATCGGCCGGATCCAGAGCATTTACTGCAGCAATCCTGAAGTGGAGGAGCGGTTCCGGACGGATCTGGATACCATGTGGGCGCTGTATGGAGGTGAGGGGAATGCTGTTCAGTGAGATTTACAGCAGTTACTTTAATGCGGTGGCGAAGATACTCGGACTGGCAACGGAGAGTAAACTGACCGGAAAGGCACTGACAGAGGCGATTCAAGAGCAGGCCTTTGAGGAGAGCGTTCTTGTGATTCCCAAGGCGCTGAAAAGCGAACGCTGGCCGCTGCTGACCAGAACGTTCGAAACACCGCTGCTGGAAAAACCGACAATGCCTCTGACCGATCTTCAGAAACAGTGGCTGAAGGCGCTGCTGAAGGATCCCAGAATCGGTCTCTTTTCCCCGAGCACAGAGGGACTGGAAGACGTAGAGCCGCTGTACGATCTGGAGAGCGTCGTGTATTTCGACCGATATGGAGATGGCGACCCCTTTCAGGACAGAAACTATATCCGGAACTTTCAAACCATTCTGCAGGCATTGCGGGAGGATGGCAGCGTGAGGATCCGATACCGGGCAGCAGGAGGAAATGAACGCCGGTATGACTGCCGTCCGATTCATCTGGAATACTCCGGGAGGGATGACAAATTCCGCCTGATTGCGGAGGGCTGGAAAAGAACCCTGACACTGAATCTCGGAAGGATGATCACCGTTGAGCGAAGAGAGACGCAGGAGACGGAGCTTGGCGAGTTCCCGGAGGACGGAGAAAGAGAGATGACTCTGGAACTGACGGATGAAAGGGACGCGATGCGTCGGGCAATTATCTCCTTCTCAGACCTGGAGAAAGAGACCGTCAGACTGGACGAGAAGCATTACCGCATTCATCTGTGGTACAGACAGGAAGATGAGACCGATCTTCTGATCCGGATTCTTTCTTTCGGACCGGTACTGAGGGTTACCGACCCGGCTGAACTGGTGGATCAGGTCATCGCACGGCTGCGAAGGCAACGGGACTATTCGATTTGAAACCGATTTGGAAAAAGCTGCGAACGAAAAACAGTTCGCAGATTTTTTTCCGGGATTTTCATGTGGTGTTCTGCTATGATTGCACCATCGAAGGAAGCAAGCCATCGAGAAGCCGGACAGGAGGCAGGCTTCACGGTAAAAATCTCTCTTGAGTAAATACAGGCGCATACAGCAGAGAATGATCTATTGCAGTTTCCATGATCAAGAGGTCGCACTCTTAAGAGGGTGTCTTCGCGTACGAAACTCACACTAAGATCTATCCCGCATCATTTGCCATTCCGTCAGGGGGTGACAGGAGCAATGGGCACTTAGCGGATCATTCCGTTCACTATCAAATTCTGTATGAAAACCATACCACGCGTCGGGGGAGCTCCCGCTCCAGTGTTTACATTCTTCGATTTTACCGGGGATTCCGCGAAGAGGAATCAGGATTGGGCTGTAAGCGCAGCAGACGGACTTCAAGGGTGCGGATACGGGAAAGCCAGGAATGGGGCGGAACCGGATCAACGACTTCGAGCCGAAACGTATCGGAGAAAGAACTTTGTTGTGGCTGCACCTCATGAAAACTCCTGTCAAGCAAAACCCGCAAAGGGTGAAAGCAGGGGAAAACACATCAGAACAGAGAATACGGAACGATGACGGTTCCGTGCGGCGTGAGGCGGCAAGGCTTCGGTGTGAGAGGAGCTGCGCTCTCCGGCAAAGAGCGTGCCGATCACAAAACCGCAGACTCAGGATGCGATTCAGAACCGGACGGAGAGTCCCGACCGGTACTGTGCTGATGTGGGAGAACCTGTTTTCCGGGCAGCTGCGATGCTGTCACATCGATGGAAAGGAGGAAAATGTGAATGAGCTATCTGACTGCACTGGAACAGAAAGCCAGCGAAACCCGCACCTTGAACGGAGCAAAGACATATTCATCCACAGGTGATGCATGTCTGGATCTCTTTTCCGTCGCCGGCGGCATGCGTTATCGATCTCCGGGAGATCAGATTCGCCTCTTTGAGCGGGCCTATATTGAGAACCCCGAGCTGGCGATGAAGCTGCTGTTCTATATCCGTGATATCCGTCAGGGGATGGGAGAGCGCCAGCAGTTCCGTACACTGATCCGCCATGTGGCAAAGACCTGGCCGGAATCCGCAAAAAAGAATATTCACCTCATCCCGGAGTTTGGCCGTTATGACGATCTGTTCTGCCTGATGGGGACAAAGTGTGAAAGAACGGTTGTCGACCTTGTCAGAGCACAGCTGGAACAGGATCAGGAGGCCCTTGAGGCACGGAAAAGCGGAAAGCCAGACGCTCCGATCTCGCTTCTGGCGAAGTGGATGCCGTCCATCAACACTTCCAGCGCCAGAACCCGCGGAATTGCCCAACGCCTGATGACGGACCTGGGGATGGACCAATACAGCTATCGGAAGATGCTGTCCGGTCTTCGTGCAAACAGCCGCGTGACCGAACGTTATCTCACCGAGAAGAAACCGGAAAAAATCCGGTATTCTGCGGTACCCGCCGGGGCGATGCTGAAATATCGGCAGAGCTTCAAGCGCCGGGATAAGGAGAGATTCACCGCATATCTGTCTGACGTGTCAGCAGGAAAGGAAAAGATCCATTGCGAGACCCTCTTCCCGTATCAGATCCTGCGGCCATACCTCAGCGGCTGTTGGGGAACTGCCGATCCGTGCGGGAAAGAGACGCTGGAAGCGCTCTGGGAGAATCTTCCACGGGAGTTCGGCAATGAAAACGCCATCAGTGTCATTGATACCTCGGGTTCCATGTACTGCGGATTCCAGGGGAATGCTGTGACGCCGGCCCTGATTGCGATCTCCCTCGGCCTCTACCACGCCGAGCGCTGCAAAGGCGCATTTCACAATCACTTTATCTCATTTGAGGACCGGCCGCATCTGATTGAGATCCACGGTGCCACCCTGCAGGATAAACTGCGCTATATCCAAAGCGCACCCTGGGGGTGCTCAACAAATCTCGAGGCCGTGTTCGAGCTGCTGCTGAAAACAGCAATAGACTCAAACGCAAGCCAGGAGGAACTGCCGTCGGTGCTCTATATCGTCTCCGATATGGAGTTTAACTGTGCCGTGAGGAATCCGGGCAAGAGCGTATATGATAACGCCAGAGAACGTTTTGAGTCTTTTGGCTATGCGCTCCCTGCGGTCGTGTTCATCAACGTCAACAGCTGGCAGATGCAGGCGCCGGTGAGAGCACACCAGAAAGGCGCGGCGCTCACAAGCGGCATGGGGGTGTCGACCTTCAAGGAGAAATTCGACGGCAATATGACGCCGATGAGCCATATGCTGAAAGTCCTGATGAGCAAGCGCTATGAGGAGGTACATGCTTAATGAAAAACTTCATTCCGTACAACAAGCTCTCCCCTAAACAGCGGAGAGCTGTTGACAAGCAATCCCGCGTGCTGTGGGAGATCTGCCCGGTTACCCGAAGACCGGAGAATCCAGGAGGATACAAGCGTGCAAAGTTCAAGCAATATGCACGGGAGCAAGCTGAGAACGGATAAACAAAAATGATATACAGCCAGGAGACATGCCATGAATATGAATCATAGCCGTGCTGCATGGTCGACGATCTTCAGAACTGCCAACAGGCGAATGCTGCCTGAAGGGAGCGCTCGAAGATCGTCGACTTTTTTATAGGACACAATAATAATGAACGGTATCAGGCAGTTTTGAACCATAAATGAGAAGACTCGTGCGGAAAAGCCGAACCTGCCATTCCGGAAATGATTGAAGACGAGGCCAGAATCTGATATACTGAGCATTAATTGGAGAAAGCAATCATTGAAAACAGAGGAGATACACTCATGACAATTCAGATCATCGGAGCAATGCTGGCAGCATTTTGTATTACCAGGGTATTCGGCAAGAGGCTGATCCCCTGGTTGGAGAAGCATGGCTTCAGGCAACAGACCAAGGATGAAGTGGAACAAACGATATATTTGAAGAAAAACGATTCCGCCGATTGCAGCTGAGTAAAGTTTCATTTCCAGAATAATACGGAGCAGACGTTTCGGGAGCGGTGGAATAAACTGAAAATGTGGAAAGAATGGGGAGAATGTCGGAGACGGCATTCTTCTTTTTTGCTGCCTGTACCGGCCGGACAAAAGGTCACAGGGAAGCCCGGCGGCCGATTATCGAACAGATTAAAACACAAGCATGATCCCAATGGGAAGAGTTCGCAACTTTTTTTCCGGGTAATTTACGGTGAGCTGTGGTACATTACAATCACCGAAAGGAAAAAAGCACGGACAGCAAAGATCTGGTCACGGCGGAAATGCAGGTTCAATTCCTGCAGAGGTCACCAATATACAGCTCCGTGGTGCAGATGGTTAACACGCCTACCTGTCACGCAGGAGATCGCGGGTTCAAGTCCCGTCGGAGTTGCCATACGGCCTCTTGGTTCAACGGTAGAACACCGCCTTAAAAAACGTGCTTTGTTTATGACTTTGTACGTCAATCGGCAGACGGGCGGACTGTCGCTCCGCAGATGCGGGTTCAAATCCCGTCAAAGTCGCCAAATGCTTCCTTCGTCTAAGCGGCAAGGATGTCTGTCTTCCAAACAGAAGGTGCGAGTTCAAGTCTCGCAGGAAGCTCCACTATGGTCCCTTCGACTAACTGGTTTAGGTCATCACCCTTTCAAGGTGACAATGCCGGTTCGAGCCCGGCAGGGATCACCACCATGGGCCCTTCGTCTAATCGGTCAGGATGCCTGCTTCTCAGTCAGGCGATGTGAGTTCGAGTCTCATAGGGTTCTCCAGCAGCGCATAAGCACAGTCAGCAACATATATTTATCCTTTTAAGATAACAAAAGATGAATGAGCCGGGTGTGGCTCTGGTTTCGGGCTGCACACCGCGGATCTTCTCGCAGGTAATGAACGGTGAGATGGAGCCGTATCAAACCATGCTGAATGTACTTATGTCTGAGCGATATGAGGTGATCGCAGCTTAGCACATACCAAAGAGAAGTTCCTCTGCATAACAGAAAAAACTTCCTGCAGTCCTTTCGAGGCGGCAGGAAGTTTATATTAATGAGGGTGCTTCGGATTCAATCAGGTCTCAGGTGCTCCGGATGGATAGCGGGAGAGAATCTTTTCGAAAGAATCATTGCTGAGGGCATGCTCCATGGAGCATGCTTCCTTTTCGGCAACAGCTTCGTCCACACCGACAGACATGAGAAAGCGCTTGAGATAGATATGCTTGGCATACGTGGAATCGGCGAGTGCGAAGCCCTCGTCGGTGAGATGGAGCATTTTGTCCTCGTCCATTCGGATCAGCCCCTGCTCGGCGAGCTTGCCGAGCTCTACGCTGACCGAAGGCCTGGATATCCCAAGCCAGGAGGCGATATCCGTTGAGCGACAGAAGCCTTTTTTCTGACGGATGATCAGAATGGCTTCCAGATAGTCGTCTCTGGATTCATTACGAAATGTTCTTTGACTCATAAGTCACGTCCTTTACCAGTTCTTTTTTACTATTATCCACGGCTCAGCCGAGGCCGAGCAGAAGGCCGATTAAACGCACCAGCAACGCAGCGATCCATGCAACTGCGCACTGCCAGAGGATAACACCGATTGCCCAGCTGCGCCCAAGCTCCCGCCGGATGGCGGCGATGGCAGCAACACAGGGCGTATAAAGCAGACTGAACACGAGCATGGACGCGGCAGCAAGCGGCGGCAGGACAGCGCTGACTCCGGTGGAGGCAAAAAGCACCTTCATAACGCTTACAACGCTCTCCTTGGCCATAAAGCCGCTGATGAGAGAGGTGCAGATCCGCCAGTCCCCCAGGCCGATGGGACGCAGCAGCGGAGCGATCCATCCGGCTACCATGGCAAGAATGCTCTGCTGGGAATCCTCAATAAAATTGAAATGAAGGTCGAAACTCTTCAGAAACCAAACCGCGATGGTGGCGATCAGAATCACGGAAAAGGCGCGCTGCAAAAAGTCCTTTGCCTTCTCCCAGAGCAGCTGCAGAACGTTGCGTGCGCTCGGAAGACGGTAATTCGGCAGCTCCATCACAAAGGGAACCGCCTCCCCGCGGAAAAGCGTGTTCTTGAACAGAAGAGCAACCAGAATGCCGATCAGAATCCCCAGAATGTAGAGACCGGTCATCACCTGCCAGCTGTAAGCCGGGAAGAACGCGCTGACAAAAAACGCATAGATCGGGAGCTTCGCGGTACAGCTCATAAAAGGCGTCAGCAGGATCGTCATTTTGCGGTCGCGCTCGCTGGGCAGGGTGCGGGTGGACATGACCGCGGGAACCGTGCAGCCGAAGCCGATCAGCATCGGGACGATGCTGCGGCCGGACAGGCCGATTTTTCGCAGAAGTTTGTCCATGAAAAAGGCAACACGGGCGATGTAGCCGCTGTCCTCCAGAATAGAGAGGAAGAAAAAGAGGGTCACAATGATGGGCAGAAAGCTCAACACACTTCCGACCCCTTCAAAAATGCCGCCGATGACCAGACTGTGCAGGGCGGGATTGACATGCGCCGAGGTCAGCGCTGCATCGGTTATGTCGGTGAGCCAGCCGATTCCGGCTGCCAGAAGATCCTGAAGCCAGACGCCGATCACGCCGAAGGTGAGGAAAAAGACGAGTCCCATGATGGCGATGAAAAGAGGGATGGCGGTGTATTTGCCGGTGAGTAGACGGTCAATCCGCTGACTGCGCAGGTGTTCGCGGCTCTCACGGGGCTTTACCACGCAGGTGGCGCAGACCTTGTTGATGAAGGCAAAACGCATATCCGCCATGGCCGCACAGCGGTCGAGACCGCGCTCGCTTTCCATCTGCAGCGCGATATGCTCCAGCATCTCGGTTTCGTTTGCATCGAGGTCCAGCTGCTCAAGAATACGGCGGTCACCCTCAATCAGCTTGGCGGCGGCAAAACGGACCGGAATACCGGCGCGTCTGGCATGATCTTCGATCAGGTGACTCACGGCGTGAATACAGCGGTGGACCGCACCGCCGTGATCTTCCGGACCGCAGAAATCCTGACGGAGCGGTTTTTCCTGATAGCGGGCGATGTGGACCGCGTGGCGAACCAGCTCGTCCACACCCTGATTCTTGGCGGCAGAGATCGGAACCACCGGCACGCCGAGCATGGCCTCCATCTCGTTGACCTTAAAGGAACCGCCGTTGCCGGTGACTTCGTCCATCATGTTCAGGGCGACGACCATCGGCGTCTCCATTTCCAGCAGCTGCATGGTCAGGTAGAGATTGCGCTCAATATTGGTGGCATCGACGATGTTGATAATCGCCTTGGGCTTTTCGTTCAGAACAAAATCCCGGGAAACCAGCTCTTCGCTGGAATAGGGAGACATGGAATAGATTCCCGGGAGATCGGTAATCAGGGTGTTGGGCTGACCACGGATCACGCCGTCCTTGCGGTCCACCGTGACGCCGGGAAAATTCCCGACGTGCTGATTGGCGCCGGTCAGCTGATTGAACAGGGTGGTTTTGCCGCTGTTCTGGTTTCCGACCAGAGCAAACGTGAGTCGGGTGTCGTCCGGAAGCGGATCCCCTGTCCCTTTGGGATGAAAACGACCTTCTTCTCCGAGGCCGGGGTGTTCGGATTCTCTGGAGCGGTTTTCAATGTCTGCTGCCGCGGGGAGCGCGTCGAGAAGCTCAACATCAATCTGCGCGGCATCGTTCAGCCTGAGGGTCAGCTCATATCCGTGAATGCGCAGCTCCATCGGATCGCCCATGGGGGCTAATTTCACGACCGTCAGCGCCGCCCCGGGGATCACCCCCATATCCAGAAAATGCTGACGCAGGGCACCCTCTCCGCCAACCCGGGAGACAAGGGCACGCTGACCGGGCTTCAGTTCAGCAATGGTCATGCTACAGACCACCGTCCTTCCGTTAACCGTTAATAACGCTTGTTATTATATGCGGGAGAACAGAAAAAGGCAAACACTTTCTTATTTTTTCAGAAAAACATGACAAGTCAAAACCGACAGGAATCAAACCCTGTTTTGGCACGGAAGAAAGAAGGGGGAGATTCCAAGCTTGCGGGAAGGCAGGGCGTATGGTAAAATAATATGATTCAAATTCAGTAACAGAGAGGTTTTCCACATGGAAGAAAGAAAGCTGAGAGAAATACAGGTCGGAACGGAAGACATTTTTGACGGTGTGATTCTGAACGTCAAGCGGGACCAGGTTCGGCTGCCGAACGGACATCAGAGCGTCCGCGAGGTTATCCGGCATGTCGGCGCCGTGTGTGTGGTTCCGGTGACGGCGGATGGAAAGGTCGTTGTAGAGCGACAGTACCGCTACCCCATCGATCAGGTCATCACCGAGATTCCCGCCGGAAAGCTCGACAGCAAGGAAGAGGACCGCCTGCACGCCGCAAAGCGGGAGCTGATGGAAGAGACCGGAATCACAGGAGACACCTGGACGGACATGGGACTCTATTACGGCGCACCGGCCTACTCGGACGAGAAAATCACCATGTATCTGGTGCAGGATCTGCACATGGGCCAGCAGCATCTGGACGAGGATGAGTTCCTGAATGTTGCGTTTGTCCCCATGGAGGAGCTTGTCGAGGAGATCCTCTCCGGAAAAATCACCGACGGAAAGACCCAGGCGGCGATTCTGAAAGCTGCCATGCTGATCCGCAGGCAAAACAGTGCGGAATAAAACTGCCGGAAGGATGAACGGTCAATCATGGAAAAACTCAACGTCTGCCTGATCAATGATTCCTTCCCGCCGGCCATTGACGGGGTCGCCAACGCGGTGACCAACTATGCGCAGATCATTGCCCGGGACTATGGTTCCCCTACGGTGGTGACGCCGTACTACCCGAATGCGGATGACTCGGTCTATCCCTTTCCGGTGGTGCGCTATCCGAGCGTGGATATGACCAAGCTGGTGGGCTATCGGGCCGGGATGCCGTTTTCACCGGAAATCACCGCGAAGCTGGAGCAGGCACACTTCGACATCATCCACAGCCACTGCCCGATCACTTCCACCATGCTGGCGCGCTCGGTACGGACCCGCCTGAATGTCCCGCTGGTATTCACCTATCACACCAAGTTCGATATCGACATCGCCAATGCGATCCGATCCAAACACCTTCAGGAGAGCGCAGCGAAGATTCTGGTGGAGAACATCTCGGCCTGCGACGAGGTCTGGACCGTTTCAAACGGAGCGGGGGAGAACCTGAAAAAGCTCGGCTACAAGGGTGAGTATATCGTCATGCCCAACGGCGTTGACTTTCCCCAGGGACGGGTGTCGCAGACCCTGGTTGACGAAGTGACAAAAGACTATGATCTTCCCCGGGGCGTGCCGGTCTTCCTGTTCGTCGGCCGGATGATGTGGTACAAGGGCATCCGAATCACCCTGGACGCACTGAAAAAACTGTCGAATAAAGGGTTTGACTTTCGGATGGTTTTTATCGGCGGCGGAACCGACAAAAAGGAGATCGTCGCCTACAGTCAGAAGCTTGACCTGAACAGGAAGGTGTTCTTCGCCGATCCGATCCATGACCGGGCCCGGATCCGGGCGTGGTACTGCAGGGCGAATCTCTTCCTCTTCCCGTCCACCTTTGACACCAACGGCCTGGTCGTGCGGGAGGCGGCAGCCTGCGGACTCGGCAGCGTCCTGGTCTCGGGCAGCTGCGCCGCGGAAGATACGACCGATGCGGTGAACTGCATCCAGATTGAGGAGAACGCGGACTCCATGGCGTCCAGCCTGGAGAAAGTATGCCAAAATCCCGAAAAGATGAGGGAGATCGGCGAGGGGGCACAGCGGGACGTCTACATCTCCTGGGACAGCGCCGTCAAAGGCGCTGTGGAACGCTATGGCGTGGTGATTGAAAACTACAGGGCCGGGCGGTATCCCAAGCATGATAGACCGCAGGATGAGATGTATCAGGGAATCGGGGAACTGATGAATCTGATCGGGACCAGTGAGCTGCGGCGGAAGGAAATCCGCGATACCCTGGCCGGCATTCTGGAGAGCGGACATCCGAAGAAGGAGTGGCTGCACCCGTTTGATTCCAGCGTGACGGACGCCGTGTTCCGGCCGATGAAGCAGGGCATGACCGACTGGATGAAAGAGATGGGAAGCGAACTCACCGACTGGTATACCGGCGTGGAAAGCGAAGCCAGACGGCGGAGCGAGGAGCTGAAGACGACAATTCAGGACGGACTGGAAGACTACTACGATATCTTCCTCTGATGGCGGTGCCCGGATGAAAGGATGGAAAGGAAGCGTGATCCTGCTGGTCCTGGTTCTGGCCCTGGCGGGAATTCTGCTGGTGCGGACAAAAGGCCTGCCGGGAGCAGAACGGGAGAACCGCATTGCGGTGGAGAAACAGGGCCGGAGCGACGGAGAAGTACAGCAGAGCGGGGAAGCCGCGGGGGAAAGCATGACCGGAAACCCGGAAGAACCGGCACTGCTCCCTTCGGAAACACCAGCGCCGACACCGACGCCTTCCCCGTCCCCAAAGCCGCTGCGGCCGGTAAACCTGACGGACACAGATCTTCCGGAGGAACTTCTGCGTCCCGCGGAACACAAAGGGACGGTACTGGAGGAAGATTATCCCACCAGGGACAGGGTCTCGGATATTCCGGACAGGATCAACAAGGACGTGATGGTTTATCTGCCCTACGGGTACGACCCGCAGGGACAGTATGACGTGCTGATTCTGCTGCACTGTGCCTGGGCGGATCACCGCTTCTGGCTGGAGCAGGAGCGCAACTACGGCAGCGAAGAAGCGCCGATCCCGGTCTCAGTGCCGAATCTGCTGGACCGGATGATCGAGGAGGGCTACTGCAGACCACTGATCGTGGTGAGTCCCTGCCTTTATCTCTATGACCGGCAGCCCAGCAACGCCGGAAACGGATATGACTATGCGCAGTTTGAGCAGGAAATCGGAACCGACTTTCTTCCGTGGCTTGCGGCGAACTACGCAACGTATGCCGCAGACAGCAGCAGAGAAGCGCTGCGGGCGGCAAGGGAACACTTCGGCGTGCTCGGCGCGAGCTTCGGCGCCTACGCGGAGTATTTCTGCGTGATCAGCGAAAACTTCGACCTCCTGGCCTGGTACAGCTTCTGCGGAGGAGGCGAGATCGAGCCCTGGCATCTGGCGGAAGTCTGGACAGGAAAAGGGGTTTCGGAGCTTCCGCTGCGAATGCTTTATATCTGTGAGGGAGAATTCGACGACCGGTACGGGCCGGAGATTTCTTACCACAATCTTCTGACATTTGCAGGTCCCTTCAACGAAGAGAATGTGAAGTTCACCCTGGTGCAGGGCTGGGGGCATGAAGATCACAGTTACCTTGTGGGCCTGTACAACAGTCTGCAGATGTTCTTCCGGGAAACCGGCGGGATATAAGTATCGGGCAGAAGTGGTACCCGGTAGAGAATAGAGAGGAGCGGACAGATGATTCATTTCGGAACAGGCGGCTGGAGAGCGGTGATTGCAGACGGATTTACAAAGGCCAATCTCCGTCTCCTGACGGCGGGACTCTGCAGCCTGATGACAAAGGAAGGCCATGCGGGAGAAGAGCTCTGCGTCGGCTATGACCGGCGGTTCCTGGCAAAGGAATCGGCCCACTGGATCGCAGAAGTCCTGGCGGGCTACGGTTTCCGGACGCTGATGGTGAACCGCTCATCCCCTACACCGCTGGTCATGTACGTCGTCAAGACACAGAATATGCCCTACGGCATGATGGTAACAGCCAGTCATAACCCTGCAATCTACAACGGAGTCAAGGTCTTTACGGCGGGTGGCCGGGACGCGGACCGCAGCGTGACGGATCGGATTGAGGCGGAGATCGCGGAGATCGATGAGACCCGGATCCGCAGCATGGACTATGACGAGGCGCTGCAGCAGGGACTGGTCCGGGAGGACAACCCTGCCAACGACTATATCGACAGCATCCTTGCCCTGATCGACACCGACGCCATCAAGAGAGCCCGGCTCAAAGTCGCACTTGACCCGATGTACGGCGTGAGCCAGACCAGCCTGCGGACCATTCTGATGACCTGCCGCTGTGACCTGGAAGTGATCCACGACCGCCACGACACACTCTTCGGCGGAAAACTTCCCGCTCCCAATGCCAGGACACTCACGACACTCAGCAACTATGTCATCGACCGTTGCTGCAATCTGGGTATTGCCACGGACGGTGACGCGGACCGCCTGGGGGTCATTGACGAGACGGGCAGTTTTGTCCATCCGAATACACTGCTGGTGCTGCTCTATTACTATCTGGTCAAGTACCGGGGCTGGCAGGGACCCTGCGTGCGGAACAACTCCACCACCCATCTTCTGGACTGTGTGGCGGAAAAGTTTGGCCAGACCTGCTATGAAGTGCCGGTAGGCTTCAAGTGGATTTCGGCCAAAATGGCGGAGACCGACGCCATCATCGGCGGCGAGAGCTCCGGCGGCCTCGCGGTGCGCGGGCACATCTCGGGCAAGGACGGTATTTATGCCGCGTCTCTGCTGGTGGAGATGCTTGCCGTCACGGGAAAATCCATCTCGGAGATTTTCCGGGAGATCACCGACGCGGTCGGAACACTGGTCTATCGGGAGGCAGATTTCCGGATGACCCCGGCGCGCAAAGGCGAACTGCAGGAACTTCTGTTTGAAAAGAAGCTTCTCCCCCCGCTGGAGCACGTCTGCCGCATCAATCGCGAGGACGGCGTGAAACTGTATTTTGAAGACGGGAGCTGGGTGATCTGCCGCTTTTCCGGCACGGAGCCGCTGCTGCGCATGGCGGCGGAAGGGAGAGACGCAGAACAGGCCGACGGCTATATCACCGCCTGGCGGACCCTGCTGAACCTATCGCCACAGGAAACATAGAGGGAGCATATGATCCGATATTTCTTTATCTATCTCGGAATCATCAATCTGTTCGCTTTCGGCCTGTTTGCCGTGGATAAAAAACGGGCGGTGATGAACGGCGAGATCGAGAAAGCCAAGCGCAGACGGAAGCCGGAACCGGCCCGGGGCATGAAGCGCCGTATCCCGGAAAAGACACTGTTTGTTACGGCGGCCATCGGGGGAAGCATCGGCGCGATGGCCGGAATGTGGCTCCTGCGGCATAAGACCAGACACTGGTATTTTGTCTACGGGATGCCCGCGATTCTGCTGCTGCAGCTGTTGATTGCCTGGATTGCGGTCAGGAAAATCTGATCTTATACAGCTTGGATGAACTTGTCGATTGAGATTTGAAACCGGATATGCTATAAAAGACACAGAGGTCAAAAAAACGACGGAGATTTATCTGTTCAGGAGGAATTCATACAACATGAGCACCAATATCATCTACTGTTATTCCGGAACCGGAAACTGCCTTGACATGGCGAAAAACATCGCAAAAGAGCTTGGCGATACCGATATCGTGATGATGCGCTCTTTCCCGGCTGTGACGGAAACAAAGGGGGCCAAGAGAGTCGGCTTCGTTTTTCCGTGCTTCGGCGGCGGGGCGCCGACGGATGTCCTGGAATATGCGAAGTTTATCCACATCACCCCGGAGACCTATGTCTTCGCGGTGAGCCAGTCCGCAAGCTATGCCGGAACAGGTCTGGCTGAACTCAACAAGATCCATCCGCTGGATTACTGGAGAACGGTGACCCATCAGTGTTCCTGCATCTGGCTCTTCCCGCACACCCTGATGATGCCGCCGATGACACCGAAACAGGCCCAGAAGCGCAGCGAGAAGCTGGCGAAAGAAATCGGCCTCGAGGTCCTCAGCATGGCTAAAACGGAGAAGAATCCGCCCAGAAACGTTCTGAACGCGGTGGAGAACGCAGGCTGGCCCATGATCTCCAAAAAGAAGGCAGAAGGTTTCCGGGTGAGCGACGCCTGCATCGGCTGCGGCCAGTGCGTGAAGCTGTGTCCGAGAGGAAATATCCGCCTGGAAAACGGGCGGCCAGTGATCGGGAACAACTGCGCACAGTGCCTGGGCTGCCTGCAGTTCTGCCCCACGAGTGCGATCTCTCTCGGCAAAGTCACGGACAAGCGGGAACATTATCATAACCCGAACGTCAAGGCCGCCGACCTGATGGAGAAGGTCATCCACATCGACTGAGCATGCATTATGTGTACCTGGTCCGCTGCGCAGACAGCACACTCTACTGCGGCTGGACGACAGACCTGGAGAAGAGAGTGCGTGCACACAACAGCGGACAGGGGGCAAAGTATACCCGCAGCCGCAGACCGGTGAAGCTGGTCTATGCAGAAGAGTTCGCGGAAAAGCAGGAGGCGCTGAGCCGTGAGTGGCATCTGAAACGCCTGAGCCGGGCAGAGAAACTCCGGCTGATTGAAAAGACCGGATGGAAAAGAAATGGGGCTGGGGTGTGAGCACTTCCGGAAAAAGAACGGCGTGGCCGGACTGGGTGAAAGGAATCGGTATTCTCTCGATCGTCATGGCCCATGTGACCCAGTATTTCCCTGGCGGAGCATCTTGGCTGAACAGGATTCTGTGCAGCTACCATGTGCCCATCTTCTTCGTCTGGGGAGGGGTAAGCGCGGCTTTGTGGCCGAAACAGTATCAGGTCGAACGGCGTGATTTCTATCTCAAGCGGGTGAAGAGGTTTCTGATCCCCTATGTGCTGTTTTCTCTGTTCAATTCCGCACTGAAGCTCGGTGTTCTGCTCCTGACCCACCAGCTGACAGAGTCTGCCGTTCGGGAGGAACTGAGGGCGCTTCTTATTACCGGAAACGGGACGGTGTGGTTCCTGGTCACGCTCTTTCTGATTGAAATTCTTTTCTATGAGACGAAGAACCTGACCCCGGTGAGATATGTGACGGCGGCGATAGGGCTTGTGCTTCCTTTTCTGCTGCAGAAACAGCTGACACCGCTGCTCCTGCTGCTGGTAAGAGCCCTTTTCGGCTTTTCCTATTTCATGATCGGGTACCTGTTCTGGCAGTGGTTTGCGGAACAGGAGAAAAACATCCCGCCGAAGAAATCCCTGACGGGCGGCCTGCTGCTGGTTCTGGCGGGCTGCGTCGCGGCCTGTTTGTGCCGGTTCAGGCTGGAATTCTTCTCCGGGATTTTCTCCAACGGGTTTGCGGCGGTGCCGATCAGTCTGGTGTTTTCTATCGGGATCATCCTCGCCGCTTATTCTATCCGGGAAAGAGGCAACAGAGCGCTGAAGCTCCTGCAGTATTTCGGAAAAGAATCCCTGCTGGTGATGCTGATCCATCCGACGGTGCTGCTCTTCTTTACCTATCCGTTCGGAAGAAGCTTCGCGACCATGACCGGGCTGCGTTCCTTTGCCTGTGCGATGCTTACTTTTGCGGCGGTTGCCGCGTTGAATGTTCCGGTTATTACCTGCATCAACCGCTGGTTCCCGATCCTGAAGGGGGAAGTAAAAAAACGATAAGAATTCAGTACGCTGTCAGACCTGAGCACGGAAAAACGCCGTACCGGTCCGATCAGCGGGCAATAAGAAACAGGAACGACATGGCAAAAGCCATGTCGTTCCTGTTGTTTCAGGCGCTCAGAACGGCTGCGGGATTCATTCCTGCCGCTTTGCCTGAACGACAGAGATCAGACTCGGCTGCGGACATAAGCCAGGCAGACCTTGGGGAAGTTGGTGATCAGCCCGTCCACACCCCAGTCGGTCAGACGCTCAAGAACATCCATGTCGTTGACCGTCCAGACGTTCAGCGCAATCCCGTGAGCTTTGCAGCTGTCCACGTCTTCTTTGGGCAGGCAGGCCCAGCCGGGATGGAAGCACTGGAAATCGTGCTTTTCGCAGTAGAAGCCGGGATTGCCCAGACCCTCGTGCTCCACCAGCGCACCGCAGGGAATTTCCGGAGCGAGCTTGCGCAGGACGGCAATGGAACTGTGGTTGAAGGAGGAGAACAGAATCCGATCGGTCAGGCCGAACGCCCGGATCATCTCCAGGGTCTTTTCCTCGATATTCTCATAGTAATAGACCCCTGTTTTGAGCTCAACATTGGTGGTGAGCGCTTCGCCTGCCGCCCAGCGGCAATATTCCTCGAACGTGGGGATTGGCTCAAAGCCGAACTTGCCGTTCCAGTGGGCAGCGGCATTGAAACGGCGCAGCTCTTCAAGGGTATAGTCGCGGACGAAGCCGGTGCCGTCTGTGGTGCGATCGATGCGCTCGTCATGAATGACCACGAGCTGGCCATCCTTGGTCAGCTGCACATCCAGCTCAATTCCATCGCATCCCGTTTTGGCCGCTTCGCGGAAGGAGAGCATGGTGTTTTCCGGAAAACGGCCGCTGTAACCTCTGTGGGCGAAAACTTTTGTCATGGTGAAATAGAATCCTCCTGAATGGAATGTTAGACCTCTCCGCAGCGTGCGCAGGCGACAAAGTGATTCGGCTCAATCTCACGCAGCGGTGGATTGCAGGCGCGGCAGACATCGGCGGTATAGTCGCAGCGCTTGCCGAAGCGGCATTCGTCCGGCAGATTGACAGGCGAGGTGATTTCTCCCTTGATCAGCTGACGTACCGGCTTTTCCTTTCCTACAACGGGGAGTGGAATCGCCGAGAGCAAGGCCCTGGTATACGGATGCATGGGATTGCGGAAGAGGTCGTCGCTCGGTGCCTTCTCCACCATCTGTCCCAGATACATGACGGCGATGTCATCGGAGAAATACTTGACGACAGAAAGGTCGTGGGTGATGAAGATGTAGGTGAGGCCCATGTCCTTCTGCAGCTGCTTGAGCAGGTTCAGAATCTGTGCCTGGATCGACACATCCAGGGCGGAAACCGGCTCGTCGCAGACGATCAGCTTCGGGTTGACCGCCAGGGCGCGGGCAATGCCGATACGCTGGCGGCGTCCGCCGTCCAGTTCATGGGGATAGACGTTGATGTAGCGCTCAGCCAGACCGACGGTTTCCATGAGTTCCAAGGTACGCTTTTCAATCTCCGCCTTGGAGCGCAGCAGCCGGTGCTCGATGATCGGTTCGCTGATGAGCTGGCTCACGGTCTGACGCGGGTCCAGCGAAGAGAAGGGGTCCTGAAAGACCATCTGCATCTCCTGACGCAGCGGGCGCATGCGTTTGCGGGAGTAGGAGGTGATATCCTTCCCGTCGAAGATGATGCGGCCGGAGGTCGGCTCAATCAGCTTCAGAATGGCCCGGCCGGTCGTGGACTTGCCGCAGCCGGATTCGCCGACGATGCCGAGGGTCTTGCCCTCTTCAATGGAAAAGCTGACCCCGTCCACCGCGTGCAGCTGACCGGCGGGGGTGCTGAAATACTTGGTGAGGTTCTGAACCTCAAGAATGTTTTTTCCCATCAGCGGTTCCTCCTCAACTTGAAGTTCGGGTCCTCATAGGCCAGGCAGGCAACACGATGGGATGCACTTCCGTCAGCAGTTCTGAGCTCTGGCACGGCCCGGGTGCAGGCCTCTGTGGCATAAGGGCAGCGGGGAGCAAAGGCACAGCCGGGCGGCAGGTCCGAGGGATCAGGCATCAGGCCCTTGATGGGAACCAGCTCTTCCCCGCGCTGCTTCAGGTTCGGCAGGGAGTCGAACAGGCCTTCGGTATAGGGATGACGGGTGTGATTGAAGATGTCATCCGCCGTGCCCTGCTCGACGATACGGCCGGCGTACATGACGGCAACATCTTCACAGACTTCCGCCACAACACCAAGATCATGTGTGATCAGAATCATGGACATATCCTGGTCCCGGATCAGCTCTTTCATCAGCTCCAGAACCTGAGCCTGGATGGTCACATCCAATGCCGTGGTAGGCTCATCCGCAATCAGCAGCTTGGGGCTGCAGGCCAGTGCAATGGCGATCACCACACGTTGCTTCATGCCGCCGGAGAACTGGTGGGGATAGTCATAGGCGCGGCTCTCCGCGATACCGACGGTCCGAAGCATCTGCTTGGCCATTTCAAAGGCTTCCTTCTTGGAGACATGCTGATGCAGCTCGATGCTCTCGCCGATCTGGTCGCCCACCGTCATGACCGGGTTCAGGGCGGTCATGGGATCCTGGAAGATCATGGCGACCTCATTGCCGCGCATTTTTTCCAGCTCCGAAGCGCTCATTTTGAGCACGTCCTGACCGTCAAGAAAGATTTCTCCGCTCTTGATTTTTCCGGGAGGGTTGGGAACCAGATTGAGAATGGCACGGGCGGTGGTGGTCTTTCCCGCGCCGGTTTCGCCTACAAGGCCGAGGGTACGGCGCTTGCCTACCTGAATATCAATTCCGTTTACAGCATGGACATCGGCATCCTCGGTTTCATAGTGGACAACGAGGTTCCGAATGTCCAGTACCAGATTGTTTTGATCCATTCCCGTATCCTCCTTATTTCTTCAGCTTCGGATCCAGTGCGTCACGCAGTCCGTCGCCCAGAAGGTTCAGGGCCAGTACGGTGAACATGACAGCAAGTCCGGGGATGACGCACATGTAGCTGGCATCACGGATGTGGCTGCGTCCGGCGGAGAGCAGCGCACCCCATTCCGGAGAGGGGGCGGGGATGCCGATGCCAAGGAAGCTCAGCGAGGAGGCAGAGATGATGGTAGAACCGATCAGCAGTGTCACCTGGACGATGATGGGGGAGAGACAGTTTGGCAGGATGTGCTTGAAGATGATTTTCCAGGTGGGAAGACCCATTGCATAGGAGGACTCCACGTATTCCTGGTCGCGGATGGTCATGACCTGCGCGCGGACAATACGTCCGAAGGAACTGGCGCAGGAGAAAGCTAGCGCAATGATCAGATTCACGGTGCTGGTGCCCAGTACAGAAACAATGACCACTGCGGTCATGATGTTCGGGATGGAATAAAAAATATCAATGGCGCGCATCAGCAGTGAATCAACGATGCCGCCGTAGAAGCCGGCCAGAGACCCGGTAATGATGCCTACGCACAGACCAAGCATCACCGCGCCGACGCCGATGGCCAGCGAGTACCGGGCACCGTAAATTACGCGGGCGAAGAGATCGCGCCCGACCTCGTCCGTGCCGAAGGGATGCGCCTTGCAGGGATGCATCAGACGCTCTGAAATGTTCTGGCCGATGACATCGGTCTGATAGTCAAAGATGACCGGGGAAAGGGCGGCAGCCAGCACCAGCACGGTCAGAAAGACCATGCCGATGACAGCACCTTTGTTCTGAAGAAGACGGTGCCAGATTTCCTGCGCACGGGAGCGGCGTTTCACTTGTTTCTTGTTCATGGCCATTACCTCTTCTTGCTGTACTGCGCCTTGATCCGTGGGTCAAAGAAGGCATAGATCAGATCGACAATAAGATTTATGATACACATCAGCACCGAACACATGATGATAGAGCCCGTAACCATAGGGGTATCGCGCTTGCTGATGGAGTCATAGACCAGACGCCCGATGCCGGGCCAGGAGAACACGGTCTCCGCCAGAACAGATCCGGTGATGACCAGAGACATCTGCAGTCCGATGGCCGTGATAATGGGGATCAGTGCGTTCTTCAGACCGTGGCGGAAAATGACACGGCGTTCTGAGCAGCCCTTGGCGCGTGCAGTGGTCATATAGTCCTGCCGGATGACATCCAGCATGGACGAGCGCGTTGTGCGTGTGATCAAGGCAGCCAGGCCGAAGCCAACCGTCAGCGCCGGCAGGATCAGACTCGAAAATCCGTTTTTACCGCCGGACGGGAGCCAGTGGAGCTTGAGGGAGAAGAGAATGATCAGCATCAGGCCAAGCCAGAAGTTCGGCATGGAGGTGCCGAAAAGAGCGAAGACCATCCCGGCGGTGTCCTTCCAGGTGTTCTGATGGATGGCGGTGTAGATGCCCAGCGGCAGAGAGACGATGATCGCGATCAGAACCGCCGCGCCGCCAAGCATCAGGGTGTTGGGGAGTTTCTCCATAAAGGTCTGGAACACGTCCTTGTTTGTCACATAGGACTTGCCCATGTCTCCGGTCAGCATGCCCTTCATGTAATTACCGTAACGAACCAGAAAAGGATCGTTCAGACCCATCTCTTCCCGGATCGCCTCGACCTCTGCTTCTGTAGCACGGTCGCCGGCAATCTGACGGGCGGGATCACCGCCGGTCAGGCTCATGGCCCAGAAGATCAGGAACGATGTGACCAGAATCACCGGTATCAGCATCAGAAGACGTTTCCCGATGTATTTCAGCAAAAGTATCCACCTCCAGAAAAATCGAATTACGGTCCTGTTCGGCACCGGCAGTGTTCGGCGGCCGCAGCGGATCCGTAAAAAAGAAAAGCGGTGTCGCGACGATACAAATCGCGGTGCGACACCGCTGAGCTTCTTCGCTTATGCCAGGTTACAGAAAAGCGAGGGGAAAGCGCGTTAAGAAAGCTTACTCGGCAATGTAGGCGTGGCTCCAGTTGTGGTTGCCGCCGCCGTAGAAATACTGCCCCTGCAGATTGCTGTTATAGGCAATGACCAGGTTGGCAATGTAGAGAGGAACCTGTGGGCAGGCATTGACCAGGTATTCCTGAAGCTCAATGCCGGCAGCCATACGAACGTCCTGATCCTTCTCGGTTGCAACCTTGTCGATCAGCTCGTCAGCGTGAGCATCGGAGTAGTGGTGATAGTTGGAGGTGGAGCCGGTGTAATACAGATCACGGTAGACGAAGTCAACCTTGGAGTCTTCGTTCCAGCGCCACAGATAGAGCTCCTGATTGCCTTCCACACAGGTCTGCTTCAGGGTGGCGTCCTCCATCGGATTCAGGGTGACGGTGATACCGATCTTCGAGAGGTTGTCCTGAATGACGGTGGCGATGTTGGCATAGGCGCCGCTGGTGGAGTAGGTCAGGGTCGTCTCAATGCCGCCGTCGGGATAGCCGGCCTCGGCCATGAGTTCCTTGGCACGATCCAGGTCATAGTTGAAGCCTTCCATGTCATCATAGAAGCCCCAGAGACCGCGGTTGAGAATGGTCTTCTGCAGGGTGCCCTTGCCGTCGACGGCGACGGTCAGCACGTCGTCACGATTGATGGCACAGGCAACTGCCTGACGGAGAGTCTGATTGTCCCAAGGGGCCTTCTCAGTGTTGAAAGCGAAGTAGAACAGACGGGTTCCGGTCTGCTCGTAAACCGTGACATTCTTGTCCTCTTCCAGGTACTGCAGTTCGTTCATCGGAGGATCGATGCAGACGTCGATCTCTCCGTTCTGCAGGGCGATAACACGGGAGGAAGCCTCCAGGTAGGGGCGGAACTCGATGGCATCGGAAACGCCCTGGGCGTAAATGTCATCGGCGGGCAGGTCATTGCCCCAGTAGTCTTCTACCTTCTCGAGACGGCAGACAACGCCCTCTTCCCACTTGACGAACCTGTAGGGGCCGGTGCCGATGAACCAGGGTTCATCCATGCCGCTCTCCCAGGCCTTCTTGGACTGGATAGACAGGGGAACGGAAGCCAGAGAATAGACAAACTCGTTGTTGTAGCTTTCGATCTCAATCTCGACGGTGTGTTCATCCACAACGGAGCAGGAGACAAAGCCTGCCAGGTTGCCGGCAACCTTGGAGCCTTCGCCCACGGCCATGTCCAGGGTGAACTTCACGTCGTCGGCGGTCATCGGGGTCTTCTCGCCATCGTTGAAGTAAACATCATCACGAAGGTGCATGATGATATGGGTGTCATCGGTGAACTCCCAGTCGGTAGCCAGGCCCGGATCAAAACGGGTGGCGGCGTTGGGATCGTTGTTGAAGAACAGCAGAGTCTGGTGGGTGTTCTTCAGAATGATGTTGTTGGTGGCATCCTGCTGCTGCTGCAGGTTCAGGTTGTTGATGTCAGCGGCGGTGCCGATGACAAGCGTGTCCTTGTGAGCGGGAACGGCGTTGTCGGCAGAGGCCGAGACCGTCAGAACGCTCAGTGCCATCATGAGGCACAGGAACAGTGCAAGTGCGCGTTTTTTCATGTTTTCCTCCTTACTGTTTTCGGCTTTTTGATAACCGATTATAACATTTTATATATCACTTAATGAGATGATAGTCAACAGATTTTAAGGAAATGTGGGGATACGCCTTTTTTCACTGCGAAAAGTGCAAATAAAGTCGGAAAGGAAGCGCTTTACAGAAATGGGAGGCGAAAGCTCGCCGGAATAGGAGAAAGGCTGCATCACGGCATCCTTATTCCACCGCGGCGGCTCTGCCGGCGCGGTAGGCGGCGAGATTCAGCTCAAGAAACTTCGGCGGGACCGTTTCACGGATGACCGCCTCCCAGTCAATGTGATCAAGCTGGAGTGCTTTTGTCATGGCGCCGAAGAGAACAATGTTCATGCACTTGACATTCCCAAGCTCCATGGCAATTTTTGAAGCGTCCAGCGTATAGCAGCGGAAGTTGGCCTCCATGGCTTCCAGACAGCCCTCGGGATAGGTCTCGAGGCCTGCGGCGATGGTGGAAGAGGGCATCTCATAGTCATTGATGACGGCGATGCCGTCCGGCTTCAGGAAGTGCGCATAGCGGACAGCCTCCATCTTCTCGAAAGCCACCATGAGATCAGCCGCTCCGTCTCCGATGACAGGGGAATAGACCTTCTCCCCCCAATGAACCTGAGTGGAGACGCTGCCGCCGCGCTGGCTCATGCCGT
>Ga0256405_10003424_pt1 | contig 32724 bp, 29 predicted proteins | sample RumenRJG_02DNA_FD_189096 | JGI IMG/M metagenome (GOLD analysis project Ga0256405, IMG submission 189096) | Bovine rumen microbial communities from Lethbridge, Alberta, Canada - RJG_02 | ecosystem: Host-associated > Mammals > Digestive system > Stomach > Rumen | place: Canada: Alberta...
TCGCTTCTTCCTTGTTCTCAAAGAAGATCGCGATGGTATTCGTCCGGTTCAGAAGGTCGTCGTCAAAGGTCTCTTCGCCCTCTTCGCAGACCAGGAGAAGGGTCTTTCCCTCGGTCTGGAAATAGGGCTGGTCAATGGTAAATTTGAGGAACTGGGTCTTTCCCGCCTCCAGGAATCCGTTGATCACAAATACCGGAGTCTTTCCCTCGTTCTCATCGTACTGTTCTGCCATATTTATGCTTTAAACTCCTTCTCAAGCAGTTCTTCCTTCAGGTCGGAACCGATCACGCAGACCTTGCCGGTGTAATCCGGCGTTCCCTTACGGATCTCCACCTCGCCGGGAACCAGGTCAAAGTAGAGCCATTCCGTCTTTGTATCCGTGGACACCATGCCCTTGCAGCGCACCACTGTTCCGAACTCGTCGGTAGTCGCCAGACGGTCCAGAATGTTTTTGAGCTTCGCCTCATCCATGGGTGCCAGATGCTCCAGGCCCCAGCTCTGGAAGATCTCGTCCGCGTCATGGCCGTGATGATGGTGGTGATGGTGGTGGTGATGCTCATGGTGGTGCTCGTGCTCGTCGTCATCATCGTCGTGATGGTGGTGGCAGCAGCACTCCTCCTCTTCGTCCTCTTCCTCCATGACCTGCTTCATCAGCTCCGCCTTCAGGTCCACCGGCTCCTCCAGGATCTCCAGGAGTTTCTTCCCGGTCAGCAGGGCGAGAGGTGTGGTGATGATGGTCGCGGTGGGGTTCACTTCGCGGATCAGCGCCACAGCTTCATCGATCACTTCCTGTTTTGCCACGTCCGTCCTGGAAAGGACGATGGTCGTGGCGAACTGCACCTGGTTGTTGAAGAATTCGCCGAAGTTCTTCATGTACATTCTGCACTTCTTCACATCCACCACGGTGACGGCAGAGTTGTTCTCCACCTCCAGCTCCTCTTCCACGTCGGACACGGCGCGCATGACGTCGGAAAGCTTCCCGACGCCGCTGGGCTCGATGATGATGCGGTCAGGCGCGTAGGCCGTGAGGATCTCCTTCAGGGAACTGGAGAAATCCCCGACCAGGGAACAGCAGATGCAGCCGGACTTCATCTCCCGGATGTCGATGCCGGAATCCTTCAGGAATCCGCCGTCAACACCGATCTCTCCGAATTCGTTCTCGATCAGGACCACCTGCTCGTTTGCCACGGCGTCTCTCAGAAGCTTTCTGATCAGTGTCGTCTTGCCGGCTCCCAGAAAGCCGGAAATAATGTCAACTTTCGTCTTAGCCATAATTTTTTCTTCCTCCATGCTTTAACAGCTCTCAGATATGCTCAGAGGCATGGCCCTTGGAAAGAGTCATGCCCCGGAATAAACTCAGTCGATATTCACACCCGCGATCCGGATGTTCACTTCCAGTACCTTCAGTCCCGTCATGTTCTCGATGGCGCTCATGACCCGGTCCTGCACCTTGGCGCTCACTTCCGGGATATTGTAGTTGTATTTGATATACAGGGCGAGGTCCACCGTGACATGCTGCTCGGTCACTTCCACCCGGACGCCCTTCTGAAGGCTCTTCATTCCGAGCTTTCCCACCAGGTCGTTGGTGATGTTCCCGGCCATGGAGTCCACACCCTCCACCTCAGTGGCGGCAAGACCCGCGATCACAGCCACGACTTCGTCGGCGATACAGACTTCTCCGATGCGGTCCTGCGGTTCCGCGATGATTTTCTTTTCTTCCATGCCCATTCTGCTCCTTCCCAACATTTCCTAAAATTTTAGCACAAAGCGGCGTCCTGATACAACCACTATTTATGATACGGCTGCCTGTTGCGGATCCTGTAGCTCCGGTACAGCTGCTCCAGGAGGATGACACGCATCATCTGGTGCGGGAACGTGAGGTCGGAAAAGCTGACCCGCCGGTCCGCTCTCTCTCTCACTTCCGCGGATACCCCCAGGGAACCGCCGATAATGAACACGAGGTCCCCTCTGCTTTCTGTCTCCCAGCGTTCATGCATTGCGGAAAAGCCCTCGGAGTCAAAGCGGGTCCCGTGGATATCCATCAGGACCACGAAGCTCCTGTCCTTGATCTTTTCCAGCAGACGTTTTCCTTCTCTGACACGGATCTGCTCCTCCGCGGCCTCCGATGCCCCGTCCGGCGTCTTCTCGTCCCGTACCTCCGTGATCTTCAGCCTGCAGTACGCGGAGAGGCGCTTCTCGTACTCCCGGACAGCGTCCCTCCACCAGCTCTCCTTCAGGCTTCCGACGGTCAGCAATGTGATATTCATTCCGCCGCCCTGAAATAATAGCCGACTCCCCACTTCGTGTGGACATAGCGCGGATTGCTGGGAAGCGGTTCGATCTTCTCCCGGAGACGCCGCACATGGACATCCACCGTGCGCACATCTCCCGCTTCCTGCGCTTTGGTTCCCCACACCATGGAGAGAAGGCGCTCCCTGCTGAATACTTTGTCCGGGTTGGAGATCAGGAGCTCCAGGATATCAAACTCCTTCGCCGTCAGGTTCACTTCCCTGTCACCGAGGAACACGCGTCTGCCTTCTGTATCCAGCTTCATTGCTCCGGCAGTGATCAGCCTGGTCTCTTCCTTCTTCCTGGCCTGGTTCTTCTGGTTCCTGCGGAGGATCGCCTTGATCCTTGCCTTCACCTCAAGGATGTTGAAGGGCTTTGTGATGTAATCGTCCGCGCCGTACTCGAGTCCCAGGATCTTGTCCATGTCGCCCGCCTTCGCGGTCAGCATGATGACCGGTGCCTCGGAGAATTCCCGGATCGCCTGGCACACTTCAAACCCGTCGCGTTTCGGCAGCATCACGTCCAGCAGGATCATATCATACTCTGTCCTGCGGGCGGCTTCGATGGCCTCTTCGCCGTCATAGGCGCAGTCCACCTGCATGCCGTCCTGCTCCAGGCTGAATTTGATCCCTTTCACGATCAGCTTCTCATCGTCCACTACAAGAACCTTTGTCATACCTTCTCCTCTGGATATTCAACTTTTTCCGGATCGCGATTCCGGAAAAAACTGCGTCCTTCAGACAGTGATGCTGTCCTTCACGCGCTCATAAGCCTTTTCCTTGATCCCGGGGACCTTCATCAGGTCCTCCGGTCTTTTGAATCTTCCGTTCCGCTCCCGGTAGCGGATGATCTCCTCCGCCTTGCCGGCGCCGATCCCGGGAAGCGTTGTCAGGGCTGCTGCGTCCGCCGTGTTGAGGTTGATCTTTCCGTTACCCGGCTGTACACCTTCCGCCGCCGCGTTTTTCCCGGCGACAACGATCATCATACCGTCCTCAAGATACTCTGCCAGGTTCACGGAAGCCTGTTCCGCCTCTTCCTGGAATCCCCCGGCTGCCTCCAGGGCGTCCGCGCCCCGGCTTCCCGCCGGCAGCGTGTATACTCCCGGTTTCTCTACTGCACCGCAGATATAGACGCAGACATTCCTGACTTCTGTCTCTTTTTCTGCCGCAGAGCTTTGGGCATATGCTTCCGTCTCCGCTGTCAGCCGGACCGCAGTCTCCATTCCGGCCCCGCTGTCCCTGTTCCCGGCGCATCCGGCCGTTCCCACCACAAGAACCGCAGCTCCTGCGAGTGCGGTCAACATTTTATTCCAGTCTTTCTTTTTCATTCCCGCCTTCCTTCCGGAAGGCTCCGGGCCTGCATCCTTTATTTTATACGAAACCCTGCAATAAAACAACGCCCGGAAGCAGAAGTTCTGCTTCCGGGCGGATGCCTTGATCATTGTGTCAGTTCAGTGCGGCGAGGGCCTTCTTCAGACGTTCGATCGCTTCGTCCACGTCTTTTTCCGTGACGACGAGCGGAGGAATGACGCGGAGGATGTTGGTGCCCGCGTTGATGAGGACCATATGCTGCTCCAGGAGAGCGTTGTTGATGATCGGATTGACGGGAACGTCAAACTCCACGCCGAGCATCATGCCCTTTCCCCGGATGTCGACGATGTGGTCCGTCACAGTCCGGAGCTCTTCCAGCTTCTCTCTCAGGTACGCGCCGACCTTCCGCACGTTCTCCAGGATGTTGTCTCTCTCGAAGATCGTGAGGACTGCGTCCGCAGCCGCGCAGACAAACGGGTTGCCGCCGTAGGTGGTGCCGTGGTCTCCCGGCGTCATGGCGGTGTTCGCCTTGCCGGAGGTCAGGAACGCGCCGATCGGAACGCCGTTGCCCAGAGCCTTCGCCACGGTCAGAACGTCCGGCTTCACGCCGCTGTGCTGCCATGCGAAGTACTCGCCGCTTCGCCCCATACCGCACTGGATCTCGTCGAAGATCAGGATCAGATCGTTCTGGTCCGCGATCTCACGGAGACCCTTCAGGAATTCGTCCGTCGCGGGGAAGATGCCGCCTTCCCCCTGAATGGGCTCGACGATGATGCCGCAGGTCTTCTCATTCACCAGGGCCTTCACGGAATCCAGGTCATTGTACGTCGCGAACTGAATACCCGGGATCAGCGGCTCAAAGGGCGCGCGGTACGCTTCCTTTCCAGTCACGGAAAGAGCGCCCATGCTCCTGCCGTGGAAGGAGTGGTCCATGGCGATGATCTCGTACGCACGGCTGTCCTTGTTCTTGTTGTAGGCATAGCGGCGGGCGATCTTCAGGGCACCTTCCACCGCCTCCGTTCCGGAGTTCGTGAAGAAGACCTTCTCCATCCGGCTGACCTTCAGGAGCTTCTCACCGGCGCTGATCGCCGGCGGGTTGTAGAAATAGTTGGAGATATGGAGAAACTTGTCGACCTGAGCCTTCACCGCCTCGTCGTAGCCCGGATAGTGGTAGCCGAGGGCGTTCACCGCGATGCCGGCGAAGAAATCAAGATACTCCGTACCGTCCGTGTCGTAGAGACGGATCCCGTCTCCGCGCTCGAACACCACCTGGTAGCGGTTGTAGGCCTTGTACAGTACCTGCTCGGCCTCGCTGATGGACTGCTTCATCTTCTCTGTGCTCATTTGTTGAAAGCCTCCTCTCCGTCTTTCCGGATCGCGGTTCCGATTCCCTTGTTGGTAAAGAACTCAAGCAGCAGGCAGTGCGGTGTGCGGCCGTCCAGGATATGGACGCGGGAGACACCGTTCTCGATGGCGTTGATGCAGTTGGAAAGCTTCGGGATCATGCCGCCGCCGGCCATGCCGCCCGCGATGAATTCCTTTGCCTCCGTGACTGTCATTTCGGAGATCAGGGAACTCTTGTCCTCGAAGTCGCGGTACACGCCTTCCACGTCCGTCATAAAAGCGAGCTTTTCTGCCTTCAGCGCGGAAGCCACCGCGCAGCCCGCATCGTCCGCGTTCAGGTTGTAGCTCTCGTAGTTCTCATTGAAAGAAATGGGGCTCACCACAGGCAGGTAATCCTCGTCCAGAAGATCGCAGATGATCTTCGGGTTCACTTCCTGGATCGCTCCGACATAGCCGTAATCGATGCCGTCGATCAGCTGCTTTTCCACGCGGATCAGTCCGCCGTCCTTGCCGCTGATGCCGATGCCCTTTACGCCGAGGGCGTTCACCAGGGACACCAGGTCCTTGTTCACCTTGTTGAGGACCATCTCGACGATCTCCATGGTCTCTGCATCAGTGACTCTTCTTCCGTTGATGAAGTTCGGCACCTTGCCGACCTTCTTCAGCCATGCGTTGATCTCCTTGCCGCCGCCGTGCACGATGACCGGCTTGAAGCCGACCAGCTTCAGAAGTACAACGTCCTGGATGACCTGTTTCCTGAGCTCCGGATCCGTCATGGCGGCTCCGCCGTATTTCACGACGATGATCTTTCCGCGGAAGCGCTGGATATAGGGGAGCGCCTCGATCAGAGTGGCAGCCTTCTGTAAAATAATGGGATCTGTAGCCATAGTAGTTCTCCTTGTTTTGTGTATTTTCCTTTTTCGGGTCATATTGTTAATAATAATACATGAGTCTGCGATTTTATGCAACCCCTTTCGCAGGAAGCGGCTTTCTTCGGCCTCATGCAGTTTTATGCATAAATATCCATCTTTTATGCATTCTGTGTTTTCAGCGCACAGAGCCCTCAAAACCCTTGATTTTAAAATGCGGGAGATGTATATTTATTAAATGCTGATGCCCGATGGCATACGTGTCCCGACGTTTTTCTGCCGCAGCGCACCTGAATGCGGGATCTCCGGGCGGACACGGCAATCATAAATAATGAAAAAGGGGTTACATCATGAAAAAAGAAAAAGTTGTTCTCGCGTACTCCGGCGGTCTTGACACCACTGCCATCATCCCGTGGCTGAAGGAAAATTTCGACTACGACGTCGTCTGCTGCTGCATCGACTGCGGCCAGGGCAGTGAACTTGATAATCTGGACCAGCGCGCGAAGCTCTCCGGCGCCTCAAAGCTTTACGTCCTTGACGTGAACGATGAATTTGCCGAGGAATACATCATGCCCTGCGTCAAGGCAGGTGCTGTCTATGAAAACAAATACCTCCTGGGCACAAGCATGGCGCGTCCGCTGATCGCGAAAAAGCTGGTGGAGATCGCCAGGAAGGAAAAAGCCAGCGCAATCTGCCACGGCGCAACCGGAAAAGGAAACGACCAGATCCGCTTCGAGCTCGGCATCAAGGCTCTGGCTCCGGACCTGAAGATCATCGCTCCGTGGCGTATGACCGATCTCTGGCCCTTCCAGTCCCGCCAGGACGAGATCGACTACTGTGTCTCCAAGGGCATCAATCTTCCCTTTGACGCCTCCCACAGCTACAGCCGCGACCGCAACCTCTGGCACATCTCCCATGAAGGACTGGAGCTGGAGGATCCTTCCCAGGCACCGAATTACGATGATCTGCTGGTCCTCAGCGTGACCCCGGAGAAGGCGCCGGACGAAGAGACAGAAATCACCATGGCCTTTGAAAAGGGCATTCCCACCAGCGTCAACGGGACAAAGATGCCTGTCGCGGACATCATCCGCGTCCTCAACCGCCTTGGCGGCGAGAACGGCATCGGTATCATCGACATCGTCGAGAACCGTGTCGTCGGCATGAAGTCCCGCGGCGTGTATGAGACACCCGGCGGCACCATCCTGATGGCGGCTCACGAGCAGCTGGAAGAACTGGTCCTGGACCGCGCCACCATGGAGATCAAGAAGAACCTCGGCAACAAGTTCGCGCAGATCGTCTACGAGGGGAAATGGTTCACCCCGCTGCGCGAGGCGATCCAGGCGTTCATGGACGTGACCCAGGAATATGTCACCGGTGAAGTGAAGTTCAAGCTATACAAGGGCAACATCATCAAGGCCGGCGAGACCTCTCCGTACTCCCTGTACTCCGAGTCCCTGGCTTCCTTCACCACCGGCGATCTGTACGATCACCATGATGCTGACGGTTTCATCACCCTCTTCGGTCTTCCGCTGAAGGTGCGCGCCATGAAGATGCAGGAGGTCGCCGCGGCACAGGCAGAGGGCAAGCCCATGAAGAAGGCCGCGAAGAAGGGCGCCAAGGCGGCTGAGAAGGTCGTGAAGCGCACTGTCCGCAAGGTGAAAAAAGCGGCTGAGGAGAACAAAAAGAAATAAGCCGCTTCTTTTTCTCACAAAACACCCGGAGGAGAAGAAAATGGAGTACAGAAAAGAGCACGATTCCATGGGAGAGATCCTGGTCCCCGCGGACCGGTACTGGGGCGCCCAGACCCAGCGAAGCTTCGACAACTTCCGCATCGGTACCGAGAAGATCCCGGAGGAGATCATCCGGGCATTCTCCTACTTAAAGCAGGCGGCGGCCATCGCAAACCTGCGTCTTTCACGCCTGGACGAGGAGCGCGCACAGCTGATCTCCAGAGTCGCGGAGGAGATCCGGGAAGGAAAGCTTGCCGGCAACTTCCCCCTGGCGGTATGGCAGACGGGAAGCGGCACCCAGTCCAATATGAATGTGAACGAGGTCATTGCCAACCGCGGAAACGAGCTGGCAGGGAAAAAGCTTCTTCACCCCAACGACCATGTCAACATGTCCCAGAGTTCCAACGACACTTTCCCCACCGCCATGCATATCGCGGCGGTCCTGGAGATCCGAGATCGCCTGCTGCCTGCCATCGACCTCATCTGCGGCACCTTCCGGACGCTGGAGGATAAGTACCGCGGTATCGTGAAGTCCGGCCGCACGCACCTGCAGGACGCGGTGCCCATCTCCTTCTCCCAGGAGATCAGCGGCTGGCGCGCCTCCCTGGAGTATGACCGGGAGATGATCGAAGCGTCCCTCGCTCCCCTCTCCTATCTTGCTCTGGGCGGGACTGCTGTCGGCACGGGGCTGAACGCGCCGGAGAACTTCGACGCGGAGGCAGCAAAGGCGGTCACTGAACTGACGGGCTGCACCTTCCGCACCTCCGGCAACAAATACCACGCCCTGACTTCCAAATCTGAGCTGACCGCAGCTCACGGCGCCCTGAAGGCGCTGGCGGCGGATATGATGAAGATCGCCAATGACGTGCGCTGGCTTTCCAGCGGTCCCCGCTGCGGCCTCGGCGAGATCCGCATCCCGGAGAACGAGCCCGGGAGCTCCATCATGCCGGGCAAGGTGAATCCCACCCAGTGCGAATCCGTCACCATGGTGGCGGTCCAGGTGATGGCTAACGACACCGCTGTCGGTATCGCTGCCAGCCAGGGTAATTTCGAACTGAACGTCTTCATGCCGGTGCTGATCTACAATTTCCTTCAGTCCGTCCGGCTGCTCTCCGACTCCCTGCGCTCCTTCAACGACCACTGCGTGACGGGTATCGAGCCCGTCCGGGAGAAGATGCATGAGAACCTTCACCGGTCCCTCATGCTGGTGACCTGCCTGAATCCTTACATCGGATATGAGAACGCAGCTAAGACCGTAAAGAAAGCCTTCGCGGACAATATCTCCCTGAAAGAAGCCTGCGTGGCCCTCGGCTTCCTCACCGCCGAGCGCTTCGATGAAGTGTTCCGGCCGGAGGAGATGGCAGGGGAAGACGCCTGAGTCATGTGAAGAAATGTCGGAGATGTAAGCTGCGAAGCAGGGCTGTTCCTGCACTTCGATCGATATACTCTTCCAGGAACCGGTCCTTTATGGACCGGTTCTTTTTTGGTCTCTCCTTTTTTACATGCGGCATCTTTTTCCCATGCAGTATCTTTTTCATGCAGTGTCTTTTTTATATGCATGGCAGTCGATTCTGGATATACCTGGTTCGATGACATATGCAATTCCTGAAATAGTAAAATGCGTACGTCAAAATTATCATTAATACCCGCTCCCAGGAGTAAAAAATGCTCTGACGACATATGCATTCCACAGAATAAGCCAATGCATATGTCGGATTCAAAGGAAAACACGGTTCACAAAGAACCGAACAGGCTCATGTGACATATGAAACCCTCAAAATTCTGGAATGCATATGTCAAACCCGCTTTAGATTCGCATTTCAAGATCCCGTACACGATAAAATGACATATGCAATCCGCTTCGCTCTTTGCTCATGAACCGCTGCCGCTTTCAACAGCTTCTCAGCAGGAAAGAAAAAGCAGCTTCAGAAATTGAACAGGGCCCTGTTCAAATTTCCTGAAGCCGCTTTTTTTCTTTATCTTTCTTCCAGCAGCGCTCTGCAGGCTGCGATCTCCCGCGCCATGGCTTCGGGACCGGGGGCGCCGTCGGTGTTCCGCTTCGCGATGCAGGTCTCCATGGAGATGGCGTCGTACACATCCTCTTCGAAGGCCTCGGAGACGGAACGGTACTCCTCCAGGGTCAGCTCGTCCATGGACTTGTTCTTTTCGATACACATCAGCACGAGCTGCCCGATGATGCCGTGGGCATCCCGGAAGGGCACGCCCTTGCCCACCAGATAGTCGGCGGCGTCGGTGGCGTTGGTGAATCCGCCCTTCGCGCTGTCTTTCATCCGGGACTCGTTGAACTTCATGGCCCGGAGCATTCCTGTCATCAGGCGGATGCAGTCAAGAACGGTGTCGATGGCGTCAAAGGCGCCTTCCTTATCCTCCTGCATGTCTTTATTATAGGCTAACGGCAGTCCCTTCATGGTGGTGAGAAGCCCTGTCAGATGGCCGTAGACCCGGCCGGTCTTCCCGCGGATCAGCTCCGCGATATCCGGATTCTTTTTCTGGGGCATGATGCTGGAACCGGTGGAGTAAGTATCGTCGATCTCCACGAAACGGTACTCGTTGGTGTTCCAGATGATGATCTCCTCGGAAAGGCGGGACAGATGCATCTGGATCATGGAAAGGGCGGACAGGTACTCGATCAGGTAGTCCCTGTCGCTGACGGAATCCATGCTGTTCCTGGTCGGGCCGTCAAAGCCGAGGATCCTGGCTGTCTGCTCCCGGTCCAGAGGATAGGTGGTCCCGGCAAAAGCGCCCGCGCCCAGCGGACACAGGTTCAGGCGCTTCCTGCAGTCCCGGAGACGGTCCCTGTCGCGAAGGAACATCTCGAAATAGGCGCCGAAATGGTGGGCCAGGGTCGTAGGCTGTGCTTTCTGGAGATGCGTGAAGCCGGGCATGACAGTCGCGCTGTGCTCCTCCATGATCTTAAGGATCTCCTTCAGAAGCGCGGTCAGTTCTTCCGATGTCACGTCGATCTCGTCGCGGATATACAGCTTCATGTCCAGGGCCACCTGGTCGTTCCGGCTCCTGCCGGTATGCAGGCGCTTCCCGGCGTCGCCGATCCGCTCGGTCAGCGTTCCCTCGACAAAGGAATGGATGTCCTCGTAATCCGCGCTGTTCTCAAAGGTCAGCTTCCCGGATTCCAGCTCTTCCGCGATCTCGCGAAGGCCCTTCAGGATCTCATCCCGGTCTTTTTCGCTGATGATCCCCCGGTCCGCAAGCATCTCAGCATGAGCCATGCTGCCGCGGATGTCCTGCCGCCAGAACCGGCAGTCAAAGGACAGCGATTCGTTGAAATCATGTGCAAGACGGTCTGTCTTTTTCGTAAATCTTCCGCCCCAAAGCTTCATTTTGTTTCCTCCTCTGTGACGCTCTTCTCCTCTGTGACGCTCTTCTCCTCCGTCACCGTTTCTTCCGCCGGATCTTCTTCCGTCAGGAATTCTGTGTCATCCTCCGTCTCCGGAAGGACCTCGTCCTCATCGTGAAGTTCCTCTTCCGGAAGTGTTTCTTTCGGAAGTTCCTCCTCCGGAAATATCTCGTCCTCGTCGAAATACTCCTCGTCCTCCGGCAGGACTTTCCTGGTCTTTTTCCGACGGAGCAGAACGAAGCCCGCCATCGCTGCCAGGATCAGCAGGGAGACCGCTGAGAGCAGGATCCCCGGCTTCAGCCCGCGGGGTTCATAGTCCAGGACCACTGTGTGCTCTCCCGGCGTGATCCGCACCGCGAGAAACGCGTTGAGGGACTTCACCGTCTCCCGCCTGACTCCGTCGATGGTGACGGTCCAGCCCTTGTCGTAGGGGATGCTGAAAAAGAGAAGGCTGTGCTGGTCTGCGCTTGCAGTCCCTTCGATATGGTCGTCCTCAAAGGAAGTGATCCTGAAGGGTCTGCTGCCGATCACCTTTTTCAGATCCGCCAGAGCTTCATAATCAAAGCGGTACACCCTGGCGTCAAAGGTGCTGCCGGAGTTCTCCGACTCGTCTCTGAGGAGGACGGGATCGCCGTCCTTCAGGGTCCCGAGCTCCATGAAGAAGCGCCGGTCCAGATTGTCAAATGTCTTCGAATCTCCCGGAAGGTCCGCCTTGACCTTTTTGACCCGTCCGCTGGTGGCGAATACATAGTACTCCCCGTCGTCCCAGGCGTTAAAGGAATAGGTCTTTCCGTTCGCGCCGCCGCTGCCGCTCTTCTCCTCCAGGACCGGCTGCACGTCCGCCAGAACGCAGAGATCGTTCTGCACTTCCGCCGGGTTATCCAGCGTCAGGACCCAGTTTTCAAAGAGGTCCGGCGGGATCACAAATCCAAGATCGAAGGTCGACGGATTTTCATAGAGCCATACTTCCCCGGAGTGCGCGATCTCTGTCAGCGCCGGGTTGAAGCTCTCTCCCGGATAGAAGGCATACCTGACCGCCAGCAGTGCGTCCACAAAAGGTGTGGAACCCGTGATGCTGTATGCGTTCACAGAGCTTTCGCATCCTACATGCTTCATGAAATCAGAGAGCGATTTGTCCGCAGTGGACGAAAACAGCGATACGGAGTGGAAATTCATCCATGCGCCGTCATCCTTGCTCTTTCTTTTGATCTTCTCGAACCGGGAGAACGGAAGGGACGGGACGGTGTTCCGCAGGGCGATGATGTCCTCATTGTCCGCGGTATACTCTGTCCGGCTGGTCGTCGGCACGCTGGTCGCCGCCAGGTTCGCCGCGGCTTCCACCGTAACCAGCCCCAGCAGGAGCAGCATCGCCTTGTTTCTTCCCAGCTTTCCTGTGCGCACTTTCCACAGCACCAGGGAATACAGCGGGAGGAACAGCATCGCTGCATAGTATACCGCGAAATGGATATCCTCGTTGGTGACGAATTTCTGGCAGGCGAGAATGAACACGAAGCTCGTCAGGAAAGAGAGCTTCAGATCCCGCAGCGTGTTTCCCTCCTCGTAGTCCAGCCCCCGGCAGCAGAGGTACAGGACCAGGAAGATGTAAATGAAGCTCTGTCTCGCCGGCAGAGAATTGGGATAGTGGAATCCGTGCCAGATGTAGTTCAGGACATTGATGGAGAAGCTGGCAAGGAAAAAGATGAGAATAAAAGCGTACACCGATTTCTCGCGGAGGGAGATGCACCGGTTCACGGCGTAGAGCTGCATCAGCTGGAACACGGCGATGCCGCAGTAGATGTTCGGCCAGTGATCCAGTCCGATCTCCGGTGTCACGTTTCCGATATGGCGCGCCAGCATGTCCATGATGGAGAAATAGCAGGTGAACGTCTTCGGAAAATCGAAATTGCCGGAAGCTGTCGACTGCAGTGCGAACACCTCCGGGATCAGAACTGCGGCCGAGATGCCGCCGGCGATCAGAGAGCAGACCGCGAATCTGAGTCCTGCCCGCAGCACCTGCTTCGCTCCCGCTCCCTGAAGGACCAGGAGGGCGAAGAAGTAGATCACCAGGAACATGCAGATCATGATGGAAATGTAATAGTTGGAAGTGATGCAGAGTCCCAGGGCGGCAGTGTAGAGAAGACAGCTGCCTTCCGAGACCAGCATCTCAAGCCCGTAAGCCACCAGCGGGAAGAGGATGATGCAGTCCAGCCACATGATGTTCCAGCTGTAGGCGCAGAGATAGGCGGACATGGCGTAGAAGATCCCGAAAAATGCTGCGTGGAAATGGTCTGTTCTGCTGTGTTTCTGCAGATACCAGGTCATGGAGACGCCGCAGAGGGCAGTCTTCACCACGATCATGGCGGTCATGAACTCAATGATGTACTTTTTCGGGCACAGAAAAATAAGCCAGTTCAGAGGACTGGCCAGGTAATAGGCATAGATGGCGGAGAAGTTCACGCCGAGCCCCACGTCCCAGCTGTACAGAAGGCTCCGGCCTTCCGAAAGTTTCATTTTGAATTCGGAAAAGAACGGGGCGTACTGGTGGTACAGATCTGTCCTGAGATAGCTCTGTTCACCAAAGGGGAAGATGCCTCTCTGTATGAAGATGATGATCATAATGATCACCGGGACCGCAAAAGAGACGATCAGAGCGTCTCTTCTGCGGAACCAGCTTATCTCTTCTTTCACAATGCCTCCGGATTCGTCTTTCTGTCAGATGACCTTTCAGTTGGACGGACTGTTGCTCTTCAGGATGACGTCGTGGCTGCCGCCCTCCACGATAGAGGTGGAGGAGACCACCGTGAGGCGCGCCTTCTGCTGAAGCTCAGGAATGCTCAGGGCGCCGATGTTGCACATGGTGGAACGCACTTTGTAGAGCGTCGTCTGCACACCTTCCGCCAGGGAGCCCGCGTAGGGAACGTAACTGTCCACACCCTCCTCGAAAGAGAGCTTCTGGGCGCCGCCCAGATCGTAGCGCTGCCAGTTCCGGGCGCGGTTGGAACCCTCGCCCCAGTACTCCTTGACATAGTTGCCGTTGATCCTCAGACGATTGGTCGGGCTCTCGTCGAACCGGGCGAAGTAGCGGCCCAGCATCACGAAATCCGCACCCATGGCGAGGGCCAGGGTGATGTGGTAGTCGTGGACGATACCGCCGTCCGAGCAGATGGGGACGTAGATGCCGGTCTCCTTGTAATACTCGTCTCTCGCCTTCGCGACCTCGATGACGGCTGTCGCCTGTCCTCGGCCGATGCCCTTGGTCTCGCGGGTGATGCAGATGGAACCGCCGCCGATGCCGATCTTCACGAAATCAGCTCCGGCCTTCGCGAGGAACAGGAAACCGTCCCTGTCCACCACGTTTCCGGCGCCGACCTTCACCTTGTCGCCGTACGTGCTGCGGATCCAGCCGATGGTCCTGCTCTGCCACTCGCTGAATCCTTCGGAGGAATCGATGCAGAGGACGTCCACGCCGGCATCCACCAGGGCGGGCACGCGCTGCTCGTAATCACGGGTGTTGATACCTGCGCCGACCACATAGCTCTTGTTGTTGTCCAGCAGCTCCAGCTCATTCTCCTTGTGGCTGTCATAGTCTTTGCGGAACACCATGTACTGGAGATTTCCGTTCGCATCCACCAGGGGAAGGGAATTGATCTTGTTATCCCAGATGATGTCGTTGCAGTCGTGAAGGCTGGTTTCCGCCGGCGCGGTGACCAGCTTCTCCAGCGGAGTCATGAACTCCGTCACCTTCAGGTCCAGGGACATTCTGGACAGGCGGTAGTCTCTGGAGGCGACCAGGCCGAGAAGTTTTCCATGGGCGGTGCCGTCCTCGGTGATCGCGACAGTGGAGTGCCCGGTTCTGGTCTTCAGGTCCAGCACATCCGCCAGAGTCGCGTGGGGCGGCAGGTTGGAATCGCTGGTCACGAAGCCTTTCTTGTACTTCTTGACCCTGGAGACCATTTCCGCTTCGCTCTCAATGCTCTGGGAACCGTAGATAAAGGAGACGCCTCCCTGCTTCGCCAGCGCGATGGCCAGCTTCTCTCCGGAGACAGACTGCATGATGGCCGAAACCATGGGGATATTCATTGTAAGAGGGCATTCCTCGACCCCCTTCTTATATTTCACCAGGGGTGTACTGAGGCTGACAGCATTCGGGACACACTCCGCCGAGGAATAGCCGGGTACCAGCAGATATTCACCAAAGGTTCTTGAAGGTTCAGAAAAATAATAAGCCATGATCTCTCCTCTGTATAAGTTTCTGGCTGTGTCGGGTTTTGAGTACCTATTTTACCTTATCCTTCCGGAATATACAAGCAAGCTTTTTGATTCCGCCAATAATCGAAATTGTCTGACGCTCCTGTCTCCTGCCGCCCCGGATATCCAGCGCCTTCAGCGCCTTCACGGTATCGCGCTTCTTACGGTCTTTCCCTGCCATAGAACTGCCTCACACCCCGGCGAACCTGAAGACGACACCCACCACCGCTGCAGCGGCGAGGAACACCACCGGATGGAAGCTGAGCTTTTTCATGGCGGCGTACAGGACTGCCGCGAGAAGAAGCGCCTTCCAGCGGAACAGGTCGGCAACGGCGCGGGAAGCCTCAAATGCCCCGATGTCCAGCAGCGCGATCTTCACCACCAGGAAGCAGGCGGCAGCGATCAGGCCGACGGAAGCCGCCCGGAGACCGTAGAACGCGTTCAGCACATACTTGTTCTCCGCGAATTTCTTCAGAAACTGGGCGACGATCAGGATAATGATGACGGAGGGCGTCACCAGACCGATGGTCGCAGCGAACATTCCCGGAATGCCTGCAGTGGTGAACCCTACATAAGTGGCCATGTTCACGCCGATAGGTCCGGGCGTGGATTCGGAGACCGCCACCATGTCCGCCAGCTGGGCGTGGCTGAACCAGCCGGTGGCGTCCGAGATCGCGTAGAGGAAAGGAAGTGTGGCAAGTCCGCCGCCGACGGCGAACAGTCCCGCCTTAAAGAATTCGAGGAAAAGTCTCACATACAGCATTTTTTTACTTTCCTCCTTTCCCGGCGCCAAGGTTCCTGATCAGGATCCCCGCCGCGCCGGCCAGCACCACATAGACCGCCGGGGAGACGTCGAACAGGACGGACCCCAGGAACACCAGGACGAAGATCACGGTGGTGGGCAGATCAATGACGGCCTTCTTATACAGCTTGGCGACCGCGTTGAAGATCAGCACACAGACGCAGACACGGATCCCGGCGAAAGCGTTCTTCACCGCGGCGAGTTCCGCGAAATTCCGGATAAAGGCGGCGATGATGCCGATGATCAGGATGGAGGGGGAGATCACCCCTGCCGTGGCGAAGATGCTGCCCGGGATCCCTTTCTGCTTGTAGCCGATAAAAGTCGCCGTGTTCACGGCGATCACGCCCGGGGTACACTGGCCCACGGCGTAATAATCCATCAGCTCATCTTCCGTTGCCCAGCCCCGTTTCTCCACGACTTCCTCCTGAAGCATCGGAAGCATGGCGTATCCGCCTCCGAAGGTCAGGCCCCCGATCCGGGCAAAGGTAAAGAACATGTCCAGAAGCTCTTTCATAAACAACCTCTCTGTTTCAGTCCCGCCTGCGGGATGATATAAAACGATGCCGTCCGGCTTCAGCAGGACCGGACGGCACTTCAACATTGCAGTATCAAACGGTGTCAGGCGCGGAGTTCCGCCTTGCCTCCCATGTAGGGGCGAAGCACTTCGGGAATCCGTACGCTTCCATCCGCCTGCAGATTGTTCTCCAGGAAGGCGATCAGCATGCGGGGCGGCGCTACCACCGTGTTGTTCAGCGTATGTGCCAGATATTTCTTTCCGTCTGCGCCCTTCACGCGGATGCCGAGTCTTCTCGCCTGGGCATCGCCGAGATTGGAGCAGCTGCCCACTTCGAAGTACTTCTTCTGGCGGGGGCTCCAGGCTTCGACGTCGCAGGACTTGACCTTCAGGTCCGCGAGGTCTCCGGAGCAGCACTCCAGCGTGCGGACAGGAATATCCAGGGAACGGAACAGGTCCACGGTGTACTGCCACAGCCGGTCATACCACATTCTGGAATCCTCCGGCTTGCAGATGACGATCATCTCCTGCTTCTCGAACTGGTGAATGCGGTAGACACCGCGCTCCTCGATCCCGTGGGCGCCCTTCTCCTTGCGGAAGCAGGGAGAATAGGAAGTCAGGGTGTAGGGAAGCTTCGCCTCGTCGTTCATGGAATCGATAAAGCGGCCAATCATGGAGTGCTCACTGGTACCGATCAGGTACAGGTCTTCGCCCTCGATCTTGTACATCATGGCATCCATCTCCGGGAAGCTCATGACGCCGGCCACGACATTTGCGTGGATCATGAAGGGCGGGATCACATAAGTGAAGCCGCGGTCGATCATGAAGTCTCTCGCGTAAGCAAGAACTGCGGAGTGCAGACGGGCGATGTCCCCCAGCAGATAGTAGAAGCCGTTGCCGGAGACCTTGCCGGCGGCGTCGAGGTCGATGCCGTCGAACTTCGCCATGATATCCGTGTGGTAGGGGATCTCAAAATCCGGGACCACCGGCTCGCCGAACTTCTCGATCTCCACGTTGCAGGAATCGTCTTTTCCGATCGGCACGGAGGGATCGATGATGTTCGGGATCACCATCATGATGCTCCTGATCTTCTCGCGGATCTCCGCTTCCTTCGGCTCCAGCTCGGCGATCCGCCTGTTGATGCCGGCGACCTCCTGCTTCACCTGTTCTGCTTCTTCCTTTTTGCCCTGCTTCATCAGGCCGCCGATCTGCTTCGCGATCTTGTTTGCCTTTGCGCGCAGTTCGTCCGCCTCGGTCTGGGTCTTACGGCTCTCCAGATCAAGAGCGATCACTTCATCCACCAGCGGAAGCTTTTCGTCCTGGAATTTCTTCCGGATGTTCTCCTTCACGATCTCCGGATTCTCCCGCAGAAATTTAATGTCTATCATATCTGTCCTCCAGCATTGTTACGTTATTCTCAGTTCAAGCACTGCCCTACATTGTACAACGAATCTCCGGCCTGTACAAGGCATGAATCTTCTCAGCGGATGATCATTCCCAGGAGTCCGTAGGAGACGATGGACATGATCACCGTCGCCATCAGGATCCCCAGGAAGATAGCCACAATGGCTTTTCGGAACTTCATCTCCATCAGGCTTGCAGCGAGGGACCCTGTCCAGCCGCCGGTCCCCGGCAGCGGGATCCCCACGAAGAGCAGGAGCCCCAGGAACTCCCCGTTCGAGAGCGCCTTCGTCTTTTTCTCTCCTCTCCGCTCCAGGTATTCAATCGCCGGGCGTACTGCATCGAACCGCTTCAGGAAACGGAAGATGCGTTTGATAAAAAGAAGGATGAATGGGATCGGAAGGATATTCCCGATGATGCAGATCGGGATCGCCGTCCAGAGATCCACGTTCAGGAGCGATGCAGCCAGCAGCCCTCCTCTGCATTCCAGGATGGGCATCAGGGAGACCAGAAATACCACTGCTTCCGGCGAGATCTTGTCCCCCAGGTTGACTGCGAACCATGTTGTTATACTTTCCATAAGATCTGTTACCTGTACTTTCCAAACTTTCTGCTGTCTCTGTCCGGACGCGTGCTCCTTGTTATTACAGGCGCGCCCTGTCTTTCGATTCTATCACGATGAGCCCTGCCCCGGCCGGTCCCCGGAAGCGGACTGTACCCTCTTCCCCCGTGATCTCATTGCTGATTGTGAAGGAGGGTGATGAGGCGTCGCTCAGCTCAAACTCCTTCAGCGGATACCGGAAGCCCTCCAGGCTGATGGTCACTGCAGCAGCGCCGATGGGGAAGATCCCCACGTACTTTCCCCACTGAGATGAACGCGGGATGGAGAAGCTGCCGCTGCCCTCCGCGCTGAAGCACCGGATCCTGTTCTGGGGATCCAGGACCGCAAGGTCCATCCCTTTTCTCCGTCCGTAATATGTGAGCCGGATGTTCGCCAAAGTGTGATCCGCCCTTCCGCCCAGGGCTCCCAGAATCACTGCCTTCCGGATCCCGCGGGCCAGGAAACTGTCGACGCAGAGCTCCAGGTCCGACGCGTCTTTCACCGGGTCATGCTGTTCCAGAGAGAGTCCGTCCCGGTCCAGATAGTCCCGGAGGACCTCCTGCTTCACGGTGTCGAAATCCCCCAGCAGAAGATCCGGCGTCCGTCCCGTCCTGTCACAGATCTCCAGACCTGCGTCAGCCGCGGCGAGGAACACCTCGCCGCGGCTGCTGTATTCTTCGATGATCTTTTCCGCGAATTCCGGCGTCAGGTCGCCCCCCGCCAGAATGATCCCTGCTGTCATGAAAACTCCTTCATCACTTCCAGAAGAGCCGCTGTATTCGCCCGGATATCGCCTTCGAACACCGCGGAACCCGCCACGATACGGTCCGCGCCGGCTTCCAGCACCGTGCGGATGGTGGAGGGATTGATGCCGCCGTCCACCTGGATGCTGAGTTCCGGATGCACCTTGTCCGCCATCGCCCTGAGCCTGCGGATCTTATCTGTGCAGTAGGGGATGTACTTCTGTCCGCCGAACCCGGGGTTCACCGTCATCAGGAGCACCATGTCAAGTTCCGGCAGGATCTCCTCCACTGCGAAAAGAGGCGTCGCGGGATTCAGCGCAACGCCGGCTTTGGCTCCCATCTGTTTGATGTGCATGACCGTCCTGTCGAGATGCGTGCACGCCTCTGCATGGACAGTCAGGAGATCCGCTCCCGCGTCGCGGAAAGCCTGGGTCAGCCTGTCGGGATCCACCACCATCAGGTGCACATCCAGCTCCTGGTCCGTGATGCGCCTCAGACATTTCAGCACCGGCATTCCGAAAGAAATGCTGGGCACGAAGCTTCCGTCCATCACATCATAGTGAAGGCTCCTGATCCCGAGTTCCTTCAAAAGTTCCGTCTGCTCGCCCAGGATCGCGAAATCCGCTGATAAGACCGAAGGTTCCAGCACCGGCTTCATTTGTATTTTCTCCTTTCAGACAGTTCCGTCATCAGTTTCCTGTAGCTTTCATATCTGCTCTCCGCAATGATGCCGCGGGAAACGTCTTCCTTTACTGCGCAGTCCGGTTCCTTCAGGTGAAGACAGCCCGTAAAACGGCATCTGCCCTCTCTCTCCAGAAGCTCCGGAAATAAGAACCGCAGTTCCTTTGCCTCCGCGTCCACATAGACCGCGCTGAAACCCGGGGTATCCAGGAGATAGCTCTCCTCCCCCAGCGGAAACAGTTCCGTGTGGCGGGTGGTCTGCTTTCCGCGGGAGATCTTCCGGCTGATCTCCCCGGTCTCCATGCCCGCGCCGGGGCAGAGGAGATTCGTCAGGGAGGATTTTCCCACGCCGGAAGGTCCGGCGAGGACTGTGGTCTTTCCCCTGAGAAAGTCCTTCAGTTCCGCAAGGCCTTCCCCGTTCTTCGTGCATACAGACAGCACGCGGTACCCGGCTCCTTCATAGGTACGGCGGTAGCGTTCCAGCGCCGAGCCATCGTCCAGGTCCGTCTTGCTCCACAGGACCGCCGCCGGCAGTCCCTGTTTTTCCATAACGACCAGGTATTCGTCCAGAAGGAACAGCTGCGGATCCGGATCCCGGACCGACAGCACCACCAGCGCCTGGTCCACATTGCTCACTGCAGGCCGGATCAGCACGCGCTTCCTTGGAAGGATCTCCTCGATGTTCGCTTCGCTGTCCTCGGTCTCCGCTTCTTTATACCGGACCAGGTCACCGACCAGGGGTTTGATCCCGTCTTTCCGGAATATCCCCTTCGCTTTGCACATCACCGTCCTGCCGCCGTGCTCCACGACGTAGAATCCGGCGATCCCCTTGATGATCTTTCCCTGCATATTACTGGACCTTGAAGAACTGCACTTCGTAGCTCTTCAGCACCTGATCCTGCTCCGCCAGAACGACTTCCACATATCCGGTATCGACGCCGTACGCGCCCTCGATTGCCTTGAACCGGACCGGAAGGATCGTATCTGCGGTCACCGTTCTGGGCTCCATCAGCGTCTTGTACACGGTCTGTCCCCCGACCTCCTGGCGCAGCCGCACCATGACGGACACCGTGGAGGAAGCGGATCCGGGACCTACCAGGTTCTTCAGTTCGTAAGTGTTGTTGATGGAGGCAACATATCTGGAATTGGTATCTCCGCCGATGGGCTCCACCATATAATCTGTCTCTGCCGCCGTAGTCTCCGCCGGCCCGATGCTCAGTGTAAATCCGATACCGGTGCCGGACTCGATCGTCTCTCCCGCATCGACCGCCTGAGTGATCACCGTGCCCGCCGGAACCGTGTCGCTGTTCACTTTGCTTACTTTTCCGGCTTTCAGTCCTGCAGCTGTCAGTTCGTCTTTCGCCGCTTCCTCTGTTTTTCCGGTCAGGTTCGGAACCGTAGTGTAGACGATCTCCGGTCCGAGACTCACCTTCAGAGTGATCTTCTCTCCCTTTTCCGCCTTCTCCGGGGAGTAGGACATGACTGTTCCTGCCGCGTCTGTCTCACTGTACTCCTCGGTCTTTTCGACCTCGAAGCCATCCTCCGTCAGAATGGTCTCCGCGTCCTCCGCCTTCATAGCCATCAGACCATAGGTGGAAAGATCGATCTTCGCGCTGCCGAGACTGAGGACGACATTCACTTTGGTGAACTTCGGCGTCACGTCTCCCGGTGCCGGCGACTGGTCCATAACAAGGTTCTCCGCGAACTGCTCAGAGTGTTCCCTGGAGGAGACCGTCAATGTCAGGTCTGATTCCGCGAGTTTCTTCTCCGCGTCCTCCTGGGAGAGGCCGATCACGTAGGGCATGAAAACTTCCTTGTCGGAAAGCGCCTGCACGCTTTCAGCGGATTCCGCCTCCGTCGTGGACTCCGCGGCTGTCTCCGCAGGATCCGGGCCGCGGAAGAAGGAGATCAGGAAAAACACCGCACCGATCAAGGCAGCCGCAAAGATGATGCCCGTGATCTTCAGCATGCGGTCCAGATTCTCGTCCTCTTTCTCCTCCTTGGTCTGGCGGCTGCGGGAATTCTTTCTTCTGGAGTTCCCCTGGCTGTTCCTGAGGCGCTCCTTCAGTTCTTTTTTATTGATCTCCCTCGTGTCCCCTGTCACGCCTCCTGTGATCCCGGCAGGGATGACGTCCGGTTCGTCCGCGGCCTGCATCAGGTCCCGGATCAGAGTCTCGATATCCTGGTAGCGGTTCTCCGGCTCCTTTTCGACGCACTTGATGATGATCTGTTCCAGAGACTTCGGGATCGCCGGATTATAGGTCTCCGGCGGTACCAGGGTCTCCTCAATATGGGCCAGAGCCACCGACACGGCGGTATCGCCGTTGAACGGCAGTCTTCCGGTCACCATCTCGTACATTGTGATGCCCAGGGAATAAATGTCGCTCCGCGCATCCGTAAACTCGCCTCTCGCCTGTTCGGGAGAGATGTAGTGGACGCTGCCCATGGCCTGGGAGCTGATGGTCTGGGCCGTGACGGCGCGGGCGATGCCGAAATCCGCCACCTTTACCTTGCCGTCTCCGGCCAGGATCATGTTCTGCGGCTTCACGTCCCGGTGGATGATGCCTCTCTGGTGCGCCGCTCCGATGCCCTGGGCCACCTGGACAGCAATGCCGATGCTTTCCCTGATGTCAAGGTGCCCCTTCTTGGTGATATATTCCTTCAGGGTGATGCCTTCCACCAGTTCCATCACAATGTAGTGCAGTTCCTCCTCGTCCACGACGTCGTAGATGCTGACGATGTTCGGATGATTCAGTCCTGCCGCAGCCTGGGCTTCCATCTTGAATTTCCGGACGAACTCCTCGTCCTGGCAGAATTCTTTTTTCAGGAGCTTGATGGCCACAAAACGGTTCAGCTTGTGGCAGCGCGCCCGGTAGACCTCGGACATGCCGCCGCTTCCGATCAGTTCCAGGATCTCATAGCGGTTCTGGAGAAATACGCCGTGACGAAGGATCATACTGCCGCCCCCTTTCCGTGAGGACGGACCAGCACGACGGAAATATTGTCCCGTCCTCCGTGTCCGTTTGCGGCGCGGATCAGTTCCTCCGCCGCCTCGTTCACATCATCGTACTCCCTGAGGATGCACCCGATCTCCTGGTCGGACACCATGTTCGTCAGACCGTCGGAACAGATCAGGATCTCCGTATCCTCCTCCAGCGGGACTTCGAACACGTCGATCTCAAGTCTGCTTCCGATCCCGACCGCGCGGGTGATGATGTTCTTGTTCCTGTTGTATACCTCGCTGCCGCGCTTCATGAGACCGGCGCTGACCATTTCCTCCACATAGGAATGGTCCCGGGTCACCTGACGCGGGACAGTGTTCTCGGCATCCGCCACATAGAGGCGGCTGTCGCCTATATTCATCACATAAAGAGTGTCGTCTTCCATGAAAGCAGCAGTCAGCGTGCTTCCCATTCCGGAAAGCTTAGGATCCGCCTGCGATTCTTCGTAAAGTGAATCGTTTGCTTTCTGTATGGCGTGACGAAGCGCCTTCAGCGGAAGTCTTCCCGAAGAATCTGCGAGCCCGTCCCTGATCCTGGAGATCAGCATCCTGGAGCAGTAATCTCCTGCCTGATGACCGCCCATACCGTCCGCCACCATAAAAAGATTCGGGAGGGGCCCCACGGGCCCGGTGCTGCTGAACACCGTGTCCTGGTTCTGTTCCCTGACAATCCCTTTATCTGTAATTGCCGAAGCTGTCATACTCTGATTCCTTTTGTTCTATGTGTTGCCGCAGGTCATTTTACTCCGTGCGGTTTCTGTATCTTCTGCGGAGCTGTCCGCATGCGCCGTCGATATCCCGGCCCATTTCCCTTCTAATAGTAACATTTATCCCGTTCTTTTCAAGCTGATTCTTAAAACGGAGCACTTCCGCGGGTGCGGACTCCCTGAAGCTCCGCTCCACGACTGGATTCACGGGGATCAGGTTCACATGCCCTTTTCTTCCCTTCAGGAGGCGGATCAGCTTCGCGGCCTCCTCTTCCGTGTCATTTACGCCGGCCACAAGGCTGTACTCATAGCTCACCCGACGGCCCGTTTTTTCGAAATATGTGCTGCACGCGTCCAGGACCTCCCGGATGGAGTACCGTTTCGCGACAGGCATCAGCTGCTGCCGGGTCTCATCGTCCGCGGCGTGAAGGGAGAGCGCCAGCGTGATCTGCAGCTTTTCCTCCGCCAGCTTCAGGATCCCGGGAACGATGCCGCAGGTGGATACCGTCAGGTTCCGCTGGCTCAGATTCATTCCCTTCCCGTCGCTGATCAGCTTCAGGAAGCGCAGCACATTGTCGTAATTGTCCATCGGCTCCCCGGATCCCATCAGGACCACGTTGGAGACCCGTTCTCCTGTGTCCGCCTCGATCCGCATCACCTGATCAAGCATCTCGCCCGCCGTCAGGTTCCGCTCCAGACCGTCCACGGTGGAGGCGCAGAAACGGCATCCCATCCGGCACCCCACCTGGGTGCTGATGCACACGGAATTGCCGTGGTGGTACCGCATGAAGACGCTCTCCACACAGTTCCCGTCCCGGAGCCCGAAAAGATACTTCCGGGTCCCGTCGATTTTTGATTCCTGTACCGTCAGGATCGTCAGATCCTCAATATAACACTCGCTGCCGAGCTTCTCCCTGAGCCCTTTTGAAAGATTGGTCATTCCGTCGAAGGAGACCGCCCTCCTGCTCTGGATCCACTCAAAGACCTGCCCCGCACGGAAGCGCGGTTCCCCCAGCTGCCTGAGGTACTCCTCCATCTCGGGAAGAGACATGGATTTCAGATCGATCATATTCCGCCTTCTTTTTCAAACAGCGCAAAGTAAAAACCATCGCAGGGATACAGGTCCGGCATCAGCCGCATCTCTCCCCGGGACAGCCCGGATTCCTTTCTCTTTCCTGTCCGGACCGCCTCTTCCTCCGCCGCGGCAAGCTCCGGAAGCCGGTCCCTGAGATCCACAGGCGAGAATGCCTTCTCCTCCTCCAGGAACCACAGCCGATTCTCTTCGTTCTCTGCGGGATTCAGTGTGCAGGTGCTGAACAGGAGTCTTCCGCCCGGCTTCACATACTGCGCAGCGTTCTTCAATATACGTCTCTGGAGCGCCGGAAGCGTTTTCAGATCCTCCGCCCGGGTGTTCAGACGGATGTCCGGCTTCTGTCCCAGGACGCCCAGACCTGAACACGGCAGATCCGCGATCACCAGGTCCGCAGTTTCCTTCAGATCCTCCCTGAACACTTCCGCGTCCGAGGTCTCTGCCCGGAGGATCCCCTCCATCCCGCAGCGCAATGCGTTTTCCCGGATGAGCTCTGTCTTCGCTTCCGTGAGGTCGAAGCTGTACACTGCGCCCCGCTTTCCCATGAGATCCGCGGCGGCGATGCTCTTCCCGCCGGGCGCGGCGCAGAGATCCAGCACCGTCTCTCCGGGTGCGGGAGCCGCAGCCCGGACCGCAAGAGCAGAGCTCAGATCCTGGATGTACGCTTTCCCCGAACGGAGCAGGGAGATCATCTCATCCCCGCCGCCCTCCGCCATACAGAAGACGTCAGGGCAGAGGCCCGCTCTCCGGAACCCGGAGGGCAGTTCCGCCTCCGGAATATCTCCCGCTCCCAGGAGCCGCATATAGGAAGGATGGGGCCGCAGGAAGGCAGTCATCACAGCCTCCGCCGTCTCCCGGTCCAGAAAAGTAAGGAAAAAGCGGACCATCCACTCCGGCATGGAACAGCGGAGCGAAAGATCCGTCGTGCTTTTCAACTCGTCAAGGATCTCCTCCCGCTCCGCGGCGACCCTCCGGAGGACCGCGTTCACGAACCCCTTCAGGCCCCGGAGTCCGCGCTTCTCTGTCAGCTTCACTGCCTCACTGATCACAGCCCGCGCCGGCACCCGGTCCATGTAGAGCAGCTGGTACACGCTCATGCGGAGGATGTTCCGGATCACCGGCTTCATCTTCCGCACCTTCACGCTGGACCGGAGCTCCAGGATCCTGTCCGCCTGCACCAGGTACTCCAGGGTCCCGTGGACGAGCCTCGTAAAAAAAGCACGGTCCTCAGCTGACATCCAGGCATATTTCTCCCTGGCATCATTCAGGACCGTGTGAGAAAACCGGTGTTCCTCCGCGACGAGAATAATACATTCCAGTGCGATGGAACGGGTACTGACTTCAGTCACGGCGTCTGTTTCCTCCAAAAAGAATGACAAGTCTCAGCAGCTGGAGCATGGACGACGCCGCTGCGGCGACATAGGTAAGGGCTGCTGCCGAAAGGACCGCCCTGGTCTGCTGCTGTTCTTCCGAAGGCAGGATCCCCGTGACGCTCAGCTGACGAAGCGCTCTCCGGCTGGCATCGAATTCCACAGGAAGCGTCACCAGCTGGAACAGAACTGCAAGGCTGAAGCACAGGATACCGATGGAGACCAGGCTGTATCCGATATAGGAACCAGCGCTCCACAGAAAAATACCGATCAGGATCATCGGCCAGCTCAGGGTGGCACCGAGATTCGCCACCGGTACGATGGCGGAACGGAGCCTCAGCGGCAGATATTCCTGATTGTCCTGGATGGCGTGGCCGCATTCATGAGCAGCGACACCGACCGCCGCGACGCTGGTGGAATTGTAGATCACTTCCGAAAGCTTCACAACTTTGCTTCTGGGATCATAGTGGTCTGTCAGCTGTCCGGCCACAGGCTCTACGGTGACGTCGAAGATCCCGTTCGCCATCAGGATGCGCCGGGCCACTTCCTGTCCGGTCATGCCGCTCATGCTCCGGACCCGGGAGTATTTTGTGAAGGTCGTCTTCATCTTTCCCTGGGCCCACATGGTGATGATGATGCCGATGATCACCAGAATGTAGGTCGGGTCAAAACCATAATAATACATCTTTTGCTCTCCTTTCCGTCCCTTAAGTTTCAGGACCTTGTCCGGGCAAAACAGCTTCCCTCCGCCAGCCGTGCGCCTCTCAGCCAGGCGTCCGCAGGCATCGGCTTCTTTCCTTCCGGCTGCAGTTCACGGATCTCCATAAGACCGCTGCCGGTCATGACATACAGTTTTCCGCCCTGCGGGATCAGTGTCCCGGGTGCAGGAGCTTCCGATCCCTGAAGCGCTGCAGCGGACTCCTCCGGTGCTTCTGCGGTCTTCCTGAGGCGGATCATCTTTCCGTCCAGGAAGCTGTAGGCTCCCGGCCAGGGATCCAGCCCCCGGACCAGGCGCCCGATCTCCTCGGCGCTTTTGTTCCAGTCAACGTTTCCGTCTTCCTTTGTCAGCATGGCGGCGTAGGGTGTGGTCATCTCCCCCTGCTTTACGGGGGTGATGCTTCCCTCTTCCAGTCCCCGGATCGTGTCCAGGATCGCCTCTCCTCCAAGCTTCTGAAGCTTGTCGAACAGACTGCCTCCCGTCTCGTCCTCCGCGATAGCCACAGGGTACTGCCGGAGGATATCTCCGGTATCCAGCCCGGCGTCCATCTGCATGGTCGTGATCCCGGACTCCTTCTGTCCGTCGATCACCGCCCACTGGATCGGTGCTGCTCCGCGGTAGGCGGGAAGAAGGGACGCATGGATGTTCACGCACCCCCGGGGCGGGATCTGAAGGATCTCCGGCGGCAGGATCTTTCCGTAAGCCGCGACCACGAACAGGTCCGCGCCGTATCCGCGGAGCGTCTCCCACAGTTCCGGATCCTTCATCTTCAGCGGCTGCAGGACCGGGATCCCCGCCTTCAGCGCTGCTTCCTTGACCGGCGGCGCCTGCAGCTGATGGCCCCGGCCCTTCGGTCTGTCCGCCTGGGTCAGGACCAGGACAACTTCATGTCCTCCGGCCAGCAGCGCCTCCAAAGGCCCCACCGCGAAATCCGGAGTTCCCATATAGATGATCTTCATGCTTCCTCTTCCGACTCCTCCGCCTCCCGGCGCTCCAGCTCTTCGTTGGTCATCATCTCTGACGCGATCTCCGGATACAGGTGGCCGTCCAGATGCGCCAGCTCGTGGCAGATGCATCTGGCGAGCAGACCGTGGGCGTCGATCGTGCGGAGCTCCATGTTTTCGTCTAGCGCCTCGCATACCACATGCTCGGGCCGGGTGACGATCCCGGTCATCCCCTGAACGCTGAGGCAGCCTTCATAGCCTGTCTGCTCTCCATCCTCTTCCGTGATCACAGGATTGATCAGGGTGTAGGTCTCCCCTTCCTCCACTTCGATCACGACGATCCGCTTCAGGATCCCCACCTGGGGGGCAGCCAGCCCGACGCCGTTCGCCTCCCGCATGGTCTCATACATATCCCCGATCAGCTCCTTCGTGCGGGGCGTCATCTCCTTCACTTTCTTCGATACTTTATTCAGTACCGGGTCTCCGGTCTCTCTGATCTCTCGCAGCGCCATGTTCCAGCGGTCCTTTCTCTCAGTTGAAATCGCAGAGCACGGACACGCCTGCGGGGAACTTCCCCTCGTACTGCGCTTCTGCCCTGTTTTTTATGGTCAAAAGTATATCATAGGAACTGTGTTTTAAATATATTAATTTTCTGAAGTAATCGTGAACTTTGTATACAGCTTCATTCACCGGGCCGATGACCAGCGCCCTTGCCGGGGCTGCCTCCTTCATGAGGATCCGCGACAGAATGTCCGCCGCCCTGATAAGAAGCTGTTCGTCCTGGGAGGAGAGCTGCAGGGTAAGGAGATGCACTGCGGGAGGATATCCTGCCGCAGCCCGGAAGGACATCTCGTTCCGCACGAACAGCCCGAAATCCTGGGCTGCCGCGGCCCGTACCGCGTAATGCTCCGGCCGGTAGGTCTGGATGACCACATCCCCCGGTCTCTCCCCTCTCCCGGCGCGTCCTGCTGCCTGGGTGAGAAGCTGGAAGGTCCTCTCTGCGCTGGTGTAGCTGGACACATAAAGCTCCGTGTCCGCAGCCATGATGCCCACCAGGGTCACCTTCGGGAAATCATGGCCCTTGACCACCATCTGTGTCCCGATGAGGATATCCGCCTCCCCCCGGGCAAAAGTTCCCAGGATCTCCTTCCCGCTGCCCTTCCCGGAAGCGGCGTCTGCGTCCATCCTGAGCACACGGGCTTCCGGAAACATCTTCCGCGTCATGGCCTCCAGCTTCTGGGTCCCGGTTCCGAACCCCGCGATAAAGGGGGACCCGCAGTCCGGACAGTGCTCCGGCTGCCGGATCCTGTAGCCGCAGTAATGGCAGACCAGGTTCCCGTCCGCATGCAGCGTCAGGGTGACATCGCAGTGGGGACATCGGATCGCGTTCCCGCAGGAACGGCAGGACACAAAATTCGAGTAGCCCCTTCTGTTCATAAACAGGATCGTCTGCTCCCCGCGGGCAAGACGGTCTTCCATCAGTGTCCTGAGCTTCCTGCTGAACACCGACCGGTTCCCTTCCTGCAGCTCCCGCCGCAGATCCTCAACGTGGACCCTGGCCGGCCTTGAGCCCGGCGCTGCCCGGTTTTTCAGCCGCAGGATCCGGACTTTTCCCCGGGACGCCCGGTCCCAGGTGGAGACAGAGGGCGTGGCACTGCCAAGAACGACGGAGGCGCCGGAGAGCTCCGCTCTTTTTTCCGCCACTTCCCTGGTGTCGTAGCGCGGCACGGTGTCGCTCTTATAGGCACCGTCGTGCTCTTCGTCCACCACGATGAGCCCCAGTCTGGAAAAGGGGGCGAACACAGCGGAACGCGGGCCGATCATGATGTCCGCCTCTCCTTCCGCGGCGCGCCGGAACTGCTCGTAGCGTTCCCCCTGCGTCAGCCTGGAGTGGATGATCGCCACCCGCTCTCCGAAGATCCCTTCCAGCCGGCGCACCGTCTGGAAGGTCAGGGAGATCTCGGGGATCAGGAGAATGGCCTGCTGCCCCTTTCCGAGGACTTCCCGGATCATCTCCGCGTAGACTTCTGTCTTCCCGCTGCCGGTGATGCCGAACAGGAGAAACGTGCTTCTCCGTCCTGCCGCCCGGTCCTCCCGGAACTGCCGCACCGCCTCTGCCTGCTCTTCGTTCAGGATGACATGGTGTCTCTCCGCCGTTCCTTCCGGAGCTTCTCCTCTGCTGTCCCCGGGAAGGGAGGAAGGTGTTTTTGTCTTTCTTTTTTTTACCCGGCTCTTCACCGGCATCACAGTCTTCAGCGCCTGGCTCAGCATGCATCCGTAATGCTCATGCATCCAGAGGGCCAGGGCGATCAGGGATGACTCCGCACTGACCTGTTTTTCCGCAGGTCCCAGGATCTCTTTCAGTTCCCAGGGAACCTCCGGCGCTGCCTCATACAGCGCGATCACCCAGCCGGTCCGCACCCGGTTTCCGCTTCCAAATGGAAGCTTCACCGGCATTCCCGGCCGGATCGTGTCCCGCATTTCTTCCGGAACTGCGTAGGTGAAAGGCCGGTCCACGTTCGCGTGGGTGATGTCAAGGATCACATCGGCATAATTACTTTGCATTTCCGCCCATTCTGTCCGCCAGTTCAAAGAGCTTCATACTGTTGGACGCCTTGAAAAGGACCGCGTCGCCCTCTCCGGCGAAGCGCTCCAGCTCTGCCCCCAGTTCCTCCCGGTCCTCAAAGCAGGAGATGTTTTCCTCCGGAAAGCCTGCGTCCACGGCGCCTTCCGCCAGGAATCTCCCGAGGGACCCCAGGACGAACAGCCGGTCCGCAGCACGCTGCTCCGCAAGGTACCTTCCGACTTCCCGGTGCATCTCCTCCGCCGCGTCCCCCAGCTCCTTCATGTCTCCCAGCACCGCGATCCTTCTGCCCTTCGGCGTGAGGGACTTGAGGATCCCGATGCCTGCCTTCATGGAGGCAGGGCTCGCGTTGTAGCTGTCATCCACGATCACCATGCCGTTGTTCACGATGATCTGCTGGCGGTGACGGTAGCCCCGGAATTCACCCAGACTGTCGGCGGCCTTCTGCGGGTCCGCGCCGTACCAGACTGCCGCGGAGAGCGCCGCGAGGGCGTTCAGCACCTGGTGGCTGCCGTAGACCCCAAGCGCCACCTGGGCTTTCCCCTCCGGCGTCACCGCCGTAAAGCGGGCGCAGCCGTTCTCCAGGCGGATATCCTCCGCGTAAAGATCACAGTCCTGCGTGGTGCCGTAGAGGAACTTTCTGAATCCCTCCCGCAGACTGCAGCCCCGGAGCAGCGGGTCGTCCCCGTTCAGGAACAACACCGCGTTCTCCGGCATAAAGTCCTGGATATGGAGCTTCTCCCGGAGAATGTTCTCCCTGCTGCCCAGCTGCTCGATGTGAGCGTCCCCCACGTTGGTGAACACCACCGCGTCCGGCCGTGCGACCCTGCTGATCCTGGTCATCTCCCCGGGGATACTCATTCCCATCTCTATGACAGCGAACTCATCCTCTTCCCCGATCTTCATCATGGTCAGCGGGACGCCCAGCTGGCCGTTGTTGTTGTTCGGTGTTTTGAAGGTGCGGTATTTCGCGGAGAGCGCCGCTGCAGTCAGCTCTCTGGTCGTGGTCTTTCCCACGCTTCCCGTGACTGCCGTGACCGGGATCCTGATCCCGTTCCGCACCAGCGCCCCTGCGTCCTGCAGAGCCTTCACGGTATCCGGGACCGCGATCAGCGCCATGTCACTGCCTCCGGTCTCCCCGGAGAAGGGATCTCCCTCTGAAGTAAAGGCGCCCAGTGCGCCCTTCTCCCGCACGTCGCCGAGAAATCGGTGGGCATCCACCTTCTCGCCGATCACCGGGACAAAAAAGGTCCCTTCAGGAACATCGCGTGAGTCGATGCTGAAATAACGCACTCTGGTTTCCGGTCTCCCTCTGAGAAGCGTCCCGCCGCAGGCAGAACAGATCTCTCCAATCGTCAGTTCTCTCATAGACTGTTCCTCCGGCTTTTTCAGAGTCCGCGGGCAGCGATCGCTTCTTCCGCAACTTCACGGTCCAGGAAATGCGTCCTGACACCGTTGATCTCCTGATAGTCCTCGTGTCCCTTCCCGATCACCGCGATCATGTCTCCGGGCTCCGCCTCTCCGATGGCGCGGAAAATGGCTTTCCTGCGGTCCGGGATCGTGACGTACGCTCCTCCCGTCGGCTTCAGACAGCTCAGGATGTCGTCGATAATGTCCTCCACCTTTTCGTACCTGGAGTTGTCCGCTGTGACGATGGAAAGATCCGCCTTCTTCCCGGCGATCTCTCCCATGGAGTATCTCCGTTCCTTCGCGCGGTTCCCGCCGCACCCGAATACCACCACCAGACGCTTCGGTCCGTATTCCCGCAGCGTGTCCAGGAGGCTCTCCATGCTGACCGCGTTGTGGGCGTAGTCCACCAGGACCGTGAAGGGATGGGTCAGGAGGATCTCCATCCTGCCGTTCACCCGGATCTTCTCCAGACCGTTCCGCAGCACTTCGTCCTTCACGCCGAGAAGCGCGGCCGCGGAAAGTGCCGCCAGCGCGTTGTCCTCATTGAAATGACCCGGCATGCCGACCCGCACATCCGGGATCGTTCTGACCTCCCCGTCCTTTTCTCCCGGGCCCTGGAAGGTAAAGGTCAGGCCCACGAAGCCCTTTTCCGTGACGTAGCGGAGGCCGGAGGCGTTGAAATCCGCCTTCTTCTTCGTGCTGAAGGTGCAGACCCTTTCGCAGTTGGAAGCCGCTGCGGCCACTTCCTCCCCGTGCTCGTCGTCCGAGCTGATGAGCGCGGTCCTGCACTGGGTGAACAGGGATTTCTTCCATCCCAGGTACTCCTCGAAACTCCCGTGTTCGTTGGGGCCGATGTGATCCGGAGAGATATTCGTGAAAATACCGATGTCGAACCGGATACCGCCGGTGCGGTGAAGCATGAGTCCCTGGCTGGAGACCTCCATCACCGCTGCGCCGCAGCCCTCCTTCACCATGTCGGCGAAGGCATGCTG
>Ga0256405_10003426_pt1 | contig 32713 bp, 24 predicted proteins | sample RumenRJG_02DNA_FD_189096 | JGI IMG/M metagenome (GOLD analysis project Ga0256405, IMG submission 189096) | Bovine rumen microbial communities from Lethbridge, Alberta, Canada - RJG_02 | ecosystem: Host-associated > Mammals > Digestive system > Stomach > Rumen | place: Canada: Alberta...
CACCTCCTGTAATATTTAACTTGGCTGGCGAACCAAAGTTATTATATCACGGGAGGTTTTTACTGTAAGCTAAAGCGTCTGTTGTCCCCCTGCATAGCAGGGGGTTTATTAAAACCTTGCTACACAATAAAAAACAACCCAGGTATCCATTACTACTAATATTTTTATAGAATATAATTGAAAACAAAAATTTTCAAAAATTATAATTTATAAAAATAACTTTTAAGTAAGCAGATAATTTCTGGGTTGTTTTTATTTTTTATACAATTCTCACGTTTTTATTAAAGTTTCCATTTTTTTATTATAGGAAACAAATCATTAATTATAGTATGATTCTTTATTTCAAAAAAGTTTCTTTTTCTAAAAATCAACATCTGTATCATAGTAACAGCATTTTAATAGTTTTTCCATTTCAGCCTGTGTAGGAATTCTTGGATTAGATCCTGTACAAGCGTCACCTATTGCATTTTTTGCAATTTCAGGCAATCTTTCTAAGAATACTTCTTCTGGAACAAATCCTTCTTCTGCTGGTAAACCATCAGCGCCATAATTTTTTATACAATGAGGAATATTCAAATCATCGTTCATTTTACGCAAGAATTTGATCAACAACTCTACTTTTTCTGTAAGAGAATCTCCTCCCAAATGCATGTAATCAGCAATAACTCCATATCTTTCTTTTGCAACTGGATCTTTTGCATTAAATGCAACAACCTTTGGTAAATACATTGCATTTGCTGCTCCATGAATAATATGTGAGCCATAATCAGCAAACGCTGCACCTGTCTTATGTGCCATTGAATGCACAATTCCTAATAACGCATTAGAAAAAGCCATACCTGCTAAACATTGTGCATTGTGCATTTTATCTCTTTTAACCATATCTCCTTTATATGATCCAACTAAATCTCTTTGAATCATTTCTATTGCATGAATTGCAAGAGCATCTGTATAATCACAGTTTGCGGTAGAAACATATGCTTCAATAGCATGTGTCAACGCATCCATGCCTGTATGTGCTATTAATTTCTTTGGCATTGTTTCTGCCAATTCAGGATCAACAATAGCTACATCTGGAGTGATTTCAAAGTCAGCTATTGGATATTTAATTCCCTTATCATAATCTGTTATAATCGAAAATGCTGTAACTTCTGTTGCTGTTCCAGAAGTTGATGATACTGCACAAAAATGAGCTTTTTTTCTTAGTTGTGGAATTCCGAATACTTTGCACATTTCTTCAAATGTAATATCAGGATACTCATATTTAATCCACATAGCTTTTGCTGCATCAATTGGTGATCCACCGCCAATCGCAACAATCCAGTCTGGATTAAATTCTTGCATTACTTTAGCGCCCGCCATAACTGTTTTAACAGATGGATCAGGTTCAATACCATCGATAATTTTTACTTCCATTCCAGCTTTTTTCAAGTATTCTTCAGCTCTATCTAAGAATCCAAAGCGCTTCATAGATCCGCCACCAACACAAATAACTGCTTTTTTTCCTTCAAAATTCTTTAGTTCTTCTAAAGCTCCTTTTCCATGAAAAACATCTCTTGGTAATGTAAATCTTGCCATTGTAAATTCCTCCTACTCTTACTACATTAATAAAACCCCATTTTAATATAATTCTGACTTATTTTTCGATATATAAAATTGGCATTAGTAGTATATTGTTTTATATTTACAATTTTTCTCTCGAAAAATACACTCTTATTGTACTACACTTTATATTTTTTTTGAATATCTTCTGTTAATTTTATGTTTTTTCAGATATTTTTCACATATTTTTTATGTGATTTTTATATGATTTTACTGTATCTTTTTTTATATTTTTTTCAAGCGCTAAAAAGTTTCTAAATCATTCAACAAAAGTTTTTTTGGTAGTTGTCAGACAATATAAATATTTTCTTTTTTAAAAAAAAAATTACATGAAGCAAGCACAAAGGAATACTACATAAGAAGTTTACAGGGAAACTACAAAAAATCACAAGAATAGCTTTATTTTCATAACAATTCAGATTAATATATTTATAAAAAGGATGTAAACTCCATGCTTTCCTAAAAAACACGAAGATACATCCTTTTCTTTCAAACAATAATAAATCCATTTATATTAACAGTTGTTTTTTACTTTTTTCTATTTTTTCCTATTTTTGCTAGTTTTTTTCTTATTAACCAGCTTGTTTTTTCTTGCTTTATTATTATTTTTACTAATACTCATCTTATTTCTTTCTGTTTTAGTATTTTTATTATTAATACTAGACTTATTATTTACTTTATTATTTGTTCTCTTATTATTTGTTCTCTTATTATTTGATTTATTCTCTTTATTATCTTTTTGATTATTATTATGTTTATTATGATAATGTCCCGAAAAATTCTTTATTTTTCTTGGAGGAATAAGGCATTTTTCTTCAAACCCAATTAAATCTTCCCTATTTTCTCTAATCAAAGCCTCTTTAACTAAATCATAATTATCCGGATTTCGATACTGAATTAATGCTCGCTGCATTGCTTTTTCATGTGGATCAGTTGCAACATAAACTTCTTCCATTGTCATAGGATCTAGTTTTGTATAATACATACATGTAGATATCGTACCTGGCGTAGGATAAAAATCCTGAACCTGCTCTGGCATATAACCCAAATCTCTGACATATTCCGCTAAAGCTATTGCATCTTTTAACGTACTACCCGGATGAGATGACATTAAGTAAGGAACAATGTATTGATCTTTATTTAACTTTTTATTAACTCGAGTAAACTCATCCACAAATTTATTATATATATCAACCCCCGGTTTACCCATTCTTTTTAAAACATTATCACTAATATGCTCTGGTGCAACACGTAACTGTCCACTAACATGATATTTACACAATTCCGATAAAAACTCTTTATTTTTATCAGCAACCAAATAGTCAAATCTAAATCCAGATCTAACAAAAACTTTTTTAACACCGTCGAGATTTCTTATTTTTCTCAAAAGTTCAATATAATCACTGTGATCTACTTCTAGATTTTGGCAAGGCTTAGGAAATAGACACTGTCTGTTTTTACAAGCGCCAAATCTTGTCTGTTTTTTACACGCAGGCTTTCTAAATTCCGCTGTAGGACCTCCAACATCGTGGATATATCCCTTAAAATCAGAATCTTGTATGCATTGCTTTGCTTCCTTTATAATAGATTCATGACTTCTTGTCTGAATTATTCTTCCCTCATGAAAAGTTAAAGCACAAAAATTACAACCTCCATAACATCCTCTATTTGATGTTAAACTAAATTTTATTTCAGATAAAGCTGGAATTCCACCATCTTTTTCATATTTCGGATGATAATTTCTCATAAAAGGTAAATTATAAACATCATCCATTTCCATCTGTGTAAGTGGTTTTGCAGGAGGATTCTGTACTATAAACATTTTTCCGTCATAAGCCTCATACAATCTTTTGGCTTGAAATGGATCTGTATTTTGATACTGAATCGCAAAACTCTCAGCATATTTCCTTTTATTTAACTTAATCTCTTCAAAATCTGGAAGCCTGATGGCATCATAAATATCTTCTTCTCTACGAGTTTTATAAACTGTTCCGTTGACAAAAGTAATATCTTTAATATCAATCCCACTAGCTAGTGCATCAGCAATTTCAATTATACTATGTTCTCCCATTCCATATGAAATTATATCTGCACCTGAGTCTAATAGAATTGAACGTCTTACTTTATTCGACCAATAATCATAATGTCCTAATCTTCTAAGACTCGCCTCTATTCCACCTATAATAATAGGTGTATGTTTATAAACTTGTCGAATCAAATTACAGTACACAATAACAGCATAGTCCGGACGTTTTCCCATAACTCCACCAGGACTATAAGCATCCTTACCACGATGTTTCTTGTTAACCGTATAGTGATTGACCATTGAATCCATATTTCCTGCCGATACCATAAAACCATATTTTGGTTCGCCATACTCCATTATGCTCTCTGGATTTTTCCAATCTGGTTGGCAAATCAATCCAACTTTATAACCATATGCTTCTAACATTCTACATATAATTGCACTTCCAAAACTCGAATGATCAACATACGCATCACCAGAAACATACACAAAGTCTAATTGATCAATTCCTTCTTCTAACATATCTTTTCTACAAATAGGTAAATATCCGCGACTCATAAATCTCCAATCTAAAAACCAAAAATCTAATTATTATTCTTAACCATTTGATTTAAACGACAACATTGAATTGTTTTTTATACACACACAATTACTATTTTACAGTGTAAATATGATTTTTATTGGATATAATTAGATCTTAGTACGACATACAATCGTGTCTTTTTTTTAAATAATTCTTTTTTATATAACAAAAAAAGTACTAACCTGTAACATAATCTGTCCATAATTAGTACTGGTAATGCGTCATCAGGGGTTCGAACCCTGGACACCCTGATTAAGAGTCAGGTGCTCTGCCAGCTGAGCTAATGACGCATATTATTTACTTTTTCGCCTAACGACAAGTATTATTATATACCACTATTTTGTTTTTTGCAATACTTTTTTATAAATTTTTTATTTTTAAAAAGACTAATTTTGTATATTATTCACCCAATTTCTGTATTATAATATATTCTGTGGTTCTATTCACAACATTTAAAAGTTAACCACATTTTTTTGTGGATAAGTAGTCGTTTATCCACATCTTATTAACTTGAAAGGAGATTTATCCACAAGGATATAAACATTATGGCAAAAAAAGTAGAAGAAAGATTTTTAAACTATGTCTCTTATTGGACAACTTCAGATGAAAATAGTAATACTACACCAAGTAGCAAAAGAGAATTTTCTCTTGGCAAAGTTCTTGAAAGCGAATTAAATGATCTTGGACTTTCCAATGTAAAACTAGATGAAAAATGTTACGTATATGGTCTTTTACCAGCGACTCCTGGAATGGAAGACACTAAATCTATTGGTTTTATTTCTCATATGGACACTGCTCCAGATTTTTCTGGTGAAAATATCAAACCTCAAATCATTGAAAAATATGATGGGAAAGACATTTTACTCAAAGGATCAAATACATATTTAAAAACTTCTGATTTTCCTGACTTAAAAACACTAACTGGAAAAACTTTGATCACAACAGACGGTACGACATTGCTTGGCGCTGATGATAAAGCTGGTATTGCTGAAATAATCTCAGCATTAGAATTAATTATTGATAGCAAAACTCCTCACGGCGATATTTGGGTAGCTTTTACTCCTGATGAAGAAATCGGTGCAGGAGCATCTAATTTTGATTTAAATTATTTTAAAGCAGATTACGCATATACAGTCGATGGCGATTATGAAGGTGAAGTTGCTTACGAAAACTTTAACGCAGCAAGTGCAACAATTAAATTTAAAGGTGTTAATGTTCACCCAGGTGAAGCAAAAGATATAATGGTAAACTCAGCTCTCTTAGCTTGCGAATTTGCAAATAAACTTCCAAAAAATGAAGTACCAAGTAAAACATGTGGTCGTGAAGGATTCTTTCATTTAACAGATTTATCTGGCGATGTATCTCATTCAACTTTAAACTATATTATAAGAGATCATGACTTAGAAAAATTCAATGATAAAATAAAATTTTTAGAAAATCTTACAAACGAATTTAATTCAAAATACGGAAATGACACAGTTACAATAAATACATCTATTTCCTATAATAATATGCTTTCTATCATTGAAAAACATATGTATGTAGTTGATTTAGCTAAAGATGCTATAAAATCTGTTGGCCTCGACCCAATTTCAAGACCTGTTCGTGGTGGCACTGACGGAGCAATGTTATCATTTAAAGGGCTTCCATGTCCAAATCTCGGAACTGGTGGATATGGTTTCCATGGTCCTTTTGAACATATCGCAATTGAATCCATGCAGACTGTTGTAAAAATATTAGTTGAAATAGCAAAACATCCTGTTAAAAAATAAAAAAAATTTTTATATTTTTAATTTAAATATATAATTTAAAAAAGAGACTAATATTTCTTGATTTTATAATCAATTATATTAGTCTCTTTTTTTTATTTTACTTCGTCATCAAACATCAAAGCAATTTCATCAGCAGAGAATCTTTCTTCCTGGTTTTGCTCTTCTTCATTTTCTATTGCTGAGTCGATTTCTTTATTTTCTGATTCTAATACCAACTCTTCCTCTGGTTGTATTAATTCTTCTAAATTTATTTCTGGTTCTTCTAGTTCTGGTATTTGTTCCTCAACCTGCTCTGTTTCTAATTCTGGTTCTAGCAACAATTTACTTTCAATTTCTTCATCTATTTTTTTCTCTTCTTCCAGATTTAATTCTTCTGCAGTATCATTTTCTGGCATTGATTCTGTTTCAACTTTTTCTGATACAAGTTCTTTTTCTAAATCTGACTGTTCATTCAGATTTTGACTTTGTCTTTCTTCATTGTTATTTTCTAATTCAGGCAATTCCATCTGCTCTTGATATGCTTGTTCTTCCAAATCTATTTCTGGCATAATTTCTGATTCCATCAATATTTCTAATGATTCTTCTGATGTTGGTACTTCTTCCTGGTTTTGCTCTTCTTCATTTTCAATTGCTGGGTCGATTTCTTTATTTTCTGATTCTAATACCAACTCTTCATCAGGTTGTATTAATTCTTCTAAATTTATTTCTGGTTCTTCTAGTTCTGGTACTTCTTCCTCAACCTGCTCTGTTTCTAATTCTGGTTCTGGCAACAATTCACTTTCAATTTCTGGCATTTGGTCAATTTCTGCACCTTGCCTTAGTTCTTCTGCAAGATTTAATTCTTCTGCAGTATCGTTTTCTAGCATTGATTCTGTTTCAACTTTTTCTGATACAAGTTCTTTTTCTAAATCTGACTGTTCATTCAGATCTTGACTTTGTCTTTCTTCATTGTTATTTTCTAATTCAGGCAATTCCATCTGCTCTTGATATGCTTGTTCTTCCAAATCTATTTCTGGCACAATTTCTGATTCCATCAAGATTTCTGATGATTCTTCTGACGTTGGTACTTCTTCCTGGTTTTGCTCTTTTTCATTATCAATTGCTGGGTCGATTTCTTTATTTTCTGATTCTAATACCAACTCTTCATCAGGTTGTATTAATTCTTCTAAATTTATTTCTGGTTCTTCTAGTTCTGGTATTTGTTCCTCAACCTGCTCTGTTTCTAATTCTAGTTCTGGCAACAATTTACTTTCAATTTCTGGCATTTGGTCAATTTCTGCACCTTGCCTTAGTTCTTCTGCAAGATTTAATTCTTCTGCAGTATCGTTTTCTAGCATTGATTCTGTTTCAAGAATCGGAGTTTGTTCTGTATCGATTTCTGGCATAATTTCTGATTCCATCAAGATTTCTGATGATTCTTCTGACGTTGGTACTTCTTCCTGGTTTTGCTCTTCTTCATTTTCAATTGTTGGTTCGATTTCTTTATTTTCTGATTCTAGTACCAACTCTTCCTCAGGTTGTATTAATTCTTCTAAATTTATTTCTGGTTCTTCTAGTTCTGGTATTTGTTCCTCAACCTGCTCTGTTTCTAATTCTGGTTCTAGCAACAATTTACTTTCAATTTCTTCATCTATTTTTTTCTCTTCTTCCAGATTTAATTCTTCTGCAGTATCATTTTCTGGCATTGATTCTGTTTCAAGAATCGGAGTTTGTTCTGTATCGATTTCTGGCATAATTTCTGATTCCATCAATATTTCTGATGATTCTTCTGATGTTGGTACTTCTTCCTGGTTTTGCTCTTCTTCATTTTCAATTGCTGGGTCGATTTCTTTATTTTCTGATTCTAATACCAACTCTTCCTCAGGTTGTATTAATTCTTCTAAATTTATTTCTGGTTCTTCTAGTTCTGGTATTTGTTCCTCAACCTGCTCTGTTTCTAATTCTAGTTCTGGCAACAATTCACTTTCAATTTCTTCATCTATTTTTTTCTCTTCTTCCAGATTTAATTCTTCTGCAGTATCGTTTTCTGGCATTGATTCTGTTTCACGAATCGGAGTTTGTTCTGTATCTATTTCTGGCATAATTTCTGATTCCATCAATATTTCTGATGATTCTTCTGATGTTGGTACTTCTTCCTGGTTTTGCTCTTCTTCATTTTCAATTACTGGGTCGATTTCTTTATTTTCTGATTCTAATACCAACTCTTCATCAGGTTGTATTAATTCTTCTAAATTTATTTCTGGTTCTTCTAGTTCTGGTACTTGTTCCTCAACCTGCTCTGTTTCTAATTCTGGTTCTGGCAACAATTCACTTTCAATTTTTGGTACTTCTTCACTTATTATATTATCAGTTTGATCCTTCCCTTGTAAATTTTCTAATGGTAAACCTTCAACAATCTCACCTTTGTAAGTAAGATTGTTTTCAATGACTGCATCAAACTTTTCAGTTTTATTATCTATTTCTTTTATTTTATTTAATATTTCATCATATTTTTCTGTCAAGCTTTTTATCTCTTCCGCCTGTCTTGCAATAACTTCTTCCATTTCAGCAAAATTAGATTCAATTTGCTGACTAATACGACTGTTCAACTTAAGCATTTCTTCAGCAATTGCATTATCCTCAGCTTCGGTTTCATCAACATCACTTTCATCTTCCTCAAAAAACATTTCTATTTTTTCATTAATCTCTCCAATTTTTTCAATTATGTTATCAACTCTGGAATTAAAATTTGTCGCAATCTGCCCTACAGATTCCTCAACTTCTAATTTTAGATTATCAATTTTTTCATTAATAACATTATCTGTTTTTGCTTCATTGAAATTATTTTTTGTTTGCTCAAAAAATTCTATTATTTTTTCAAGCAATTCTTCTTTATCATTTTTAGTTACCAATTCATTTTGCATTTTCTGTAAATCATTTATATTTTTTTCTATAGTTAAAAACTCATCTGTAGGAAAATCAAGATTTTTTTCTGCTAAAGCCAAAAGAATTTCATTTTTCATGTTTTCAAGTTTCAAACTATTCTCATTGTCAGAATTAGTTTTTTCTTGCATTATATTTTCAATGACTTCATTTAATTCAATACTTTTATCTGCACTTTCTTTTATACTATCAATTTTATCCTTAATTTCTGTTCTAAACTCTTTACTATAATCATAAAACTTCATTAACTCGTTTTTGATAAGATTTACGTCATCTTTCATATCAAGATTAGCTGCTATAATTGCTTCTGCATTTTCTTTATTTTGTTCAATAGTTTTTTGCGCACTTGATTCATTTTTCTTAACAATTGCAATTGACACTTCTTTTTGAACTTTAAATATATCTTCAACACTTTCATTTAGAATTTCCTTATTATGTTGAATTACTCTTTCAATATCTCTATTAAATCTATTAAAATTTTCACTTTGTAAAATTTGCATATTTTTTAATGCTTTAAAAATTTCTTCATTAACTAACGCATCTTCATCTTTATAAAGTTTAATTAAACGTAACATCTCCACAATTGCTATCACAACACAAAGAACAGCAACCGCAGCTATAGCAACTATTATAAAAAAATTTTTTTTAAATTCTTTTATTGCATAGACTTCAACGACCATTAACCCCATAAAGACGATTAAAGAAATTATAATAAAAAAACTACAAATCTTTTTTTTCTTTTCATATAAATTAGGATTTCTATCTTTCATTTTTCTCCCTCACTTCACATATATAATTATTCATATCATATATATTTTTCGGCAGAACTCATATATTTATATATAAACTAATTTTTCAATCAACAAAATTTTTTGTAAAAAAAAGACACTTATTCACATAACTTCCATAATAATCACATTGATCATTAAAAACTTACGTAAAAAGTGTCTATGAAAAACGTCCCCGAGAGGAGTCGAACCTCCGACCTCTCGCTTAGGAGGCGAGCGCTCTATCCAACTGAGCTACGAAGACGTATAAATTGTAACCTATCGTCACTAATTTATTTTACTACATTTTTTTTGATTTGAAAAGACCAAAGCTAAAACAAACTCTGCCTTGTAACCAAACTTTGCCTTTAAACCTTCTTCCAACTTTTGGTTCACCCAACAAGTCTTTTTCATTAATGCAAAGATCAAATATTATCCTATTTGCCTCAATTTTCATCACATATATTTTTTCTTTTGTAATAGAATTTTCTTCTTTTCTTATAGCAACAATATTTCCTAAAACATTATAAATATCTGGTTCAACACCATATGGGATAATTGATGTTGAAACGATTGATAAAATATCTTCACTTTTTACCCTCTGGGTCAAATTTGAGTATGTATCAATCTCGCTTTGCATTAAATCTTCAACAGCAGATTCATCTCCCTCTCGAGCTTTTGCAATCAAATCATCTCTTATAGTTTCACTACTATTTTTTATACTTGCCTTTTTCTTACTTTTCTGTACTATTGGTAAAAGTATCCTTCCACTCTCAGCAAGCCCAGCTAAGTATGTACCTTTTGAACTTCTTTTTTCTTTAATTGATTCTGTACAACTCAACATGTTTTGAACATAAAAAATTAACGTCACACCCATTCGAACCTCATCACAAATTCCACATAATGCTTCTTTATCGTAATAACGTTCAAACTCAACTTTTTCTTTAGTACTGATATTAGTTCCATTTAAAAAAGGAAAATAATACTCTGGGACAAACTCATCTGTTCCTTTTCTATAATATCCACATACTTTTATTCCAATATTATCAGCTATTTCGAATTCTTTCTCTTCGTATTCTGTATTGTCTATTAATTTACAGAAAGTAATAATCTGAGCATCTTTATCAACTTTTTTTATCAGTTTTTCTACATCTTCTCTATTAAAATCAGAAAAACCAATTGACTTTAAAAATTTGTTCATTACTTTCTCCTTAATTAAGAAGCTTCATCTTTAATTAGTCCTTTTGCAATATCTAAAGATTCCTGTTCTTCTTTCGACAACTCTAAAATTGAATTTCCTCCAATTATTTCTTTAGCATAAGTATAACTTCCTTCTCTGCTGTGAACTGCATTTATAATTACACCATCTTCAACTTCATTTAACAAGCATAGAGAAAAACTTAGTTTTCCACCCATTTCGTTAAAAGCATCGTATTTTTTTAATCCTACTTTTTGGAAAGTAACACCAAACTTCTTATATAATACATCAATGTCTCTTTCGTTTTTCTTATTCTTCTGAATTAATGTATCAACCTGTTCTAGTCTTTTGATCAATGTGTCCTCTAAAGTTTTACCATCTTGCCCTTCCATAAAAGCCTTATATTTTTTCTTTAACTTTGAAATCTGAACTAAATTAGCAATCATAATAATAAAAAACAAAAGCATTACTCCTGCTAATCCAATTACAATATAATCTGTATTAATTCCAATATATCTTTCTATCATCATAATCTCCTAGTTATTTCTTGCTACTGAACATTTGTTCTAATAATATCTATTATTCTCTCTAATTCACTTTGAGAATAATATTCTATTTCAAGTTTTCCACTATCTGAATTTTTTGAATTTATTTTGACTTTTGTTCCGAAAATACCTTTCATTTGTTCTTCTAAGTCAGCATAAATAATTCTTAATTTTTCATCTAGTTTATTTTCAGAATTTTGTTTTTTCTCATCTTCACCATTCTGAATTTTTTTAACTAATTTTTCTGTTTCTCTAACACTTAGTTTTTCGTCAAATATTTTTTGAGCAACATTATACTGCATCTCTAAATCACTGATTCCTAATAATGCTCTAGCATGTCCCGTTGAAATCATTTCATCTACTATCATTTGTTGTACTTTTTCATTTAACTTTAACAAACGCATAGTATTCGTTACAGCAGTTCTGCTTTTCGATACTCTTTCTGCAACTTCATCTTGTTTCAAATTAAATTCTCGAAGTAATCTTTTATATGCTAAAGCTTCTTCAATCGGATTTAGATTTTCTCTTTGAATATTTTCGATTAATGAAATTTCAACAATTTCTTGTTCTGATAAATTTTTTATAATTACTGGAACTTCTTTTAGTCCTGCATTTTTTGCAGCTCTCCATCTTCTTTCTCCAGCAATAATCTCATAAAAACCATCTCTTTGTTGAACAAGTAATGGCTGTAAAACTCCATACTGTTTTATAGATTCCGATAACTCTAAAAGAGCATCTTCATCAAATTCTTTTCTAGGTTGTGTTTTATTTGGTTCAACCTTATTAATAGGAACTTTAATCCCTTCATTAGAATTTACTTTTGTTTCTTCTGTTATTTTTGTTTTATTACTAACTTTATCAGCAATAAGAGAATCTAGTCCTTTACCTAAACCACTCTTTTTTTGTGCCATTTTTATATATCCTCTCTATCCACAATTTCCTTGGCAAGTTTTCTATAGCTTTCAGCACCAGCTGATTTTGTATCATACATATTAATTGGCAAACCGTACGATGGTGCTTCGGCTAGCTTAATATTTCTTGGTATCATTGTATTATAAATCTTTGTATCAAGATTTTCCTTTACATTTTCTACAACTTGATTTGAAAGATTTGTTCTCATGTCATACATTGTAAAAACTAAACCTTCAATTTTCAACTCTGGATTAAGTCTATCTTGAACAAGATTAATTGTATGCATCAATTGACTCAAACCTTCAAGAGCATAATACTCACATTGTATTGGAACCAAAATAGTATTTGCTGTAGTCATTGCATTAACTGTTAACATATTTAATGATGGAGGACAATCAATAATAATAAAATCATAGTCATCTTTAATATAATCAACCGCATTCTTCAAAATATATTCTTTTTCGTTAATGCCTAATAATTCAATTTCAGCACCTGCTAGATTAACATTCGATGAAATAATATCTAAATTTTCTACCACAGATTCAACAATGCTTTCTTGGACAGAACACTCATCTAGCATTAATTCATATACTGTATTTTCAACCTCATTTTTGTCAACGCCCAAACCACTTGTCATATTTCCTTGGGGATCTAAATCAATTGCTAAAACTTTTTTTCCTGCTTCTGCTATACAAGAGGCTACGTTTATAGCTGTTGTAGTCTTTCCAACTCCACCTTTTTGATTTGCTATTGCTATTATTCTTCCCATCTTTTTTTCCTTTCTTGTTTTTTGGACTTACCTTTCTAGATCACTATTTATTATATCATTTATATTTCTATTTTTCTATAATTATGTTTCACGTGAAACATTTTTTATATTTTATACAAAATTACTCTAATGCTTTCTACTTTATTCTGTACAATTTTTATTTAAAAAATAACTTACTTATAAATTTAGCAAAAAATCTTCTTGATTTCAAAAGAATCTCCTTTTACATATATATTTAGTTCGATTCTTTATTTCATCCTTTACAAATCTATAACTATTTACATTCTATTCATCCTTATAAATACTTTACATCTTACAGAATATTTTTCATCTATTCATAATTGAATTATTCATTATAATATTATTTATTATTATATTATTCATTTTATCATCAGTTAAATATTATATTTCCCGTCGGTTTCATAATTTATTTTTTTCTTAATCATTCATTTTATAAAATTTATAACTCACTTACATATCTTTTTTATTCTTAAATGTTTCACGTGAAACATTTATGGCAATTTAAAAATATACTCTCACAATTATTTTTATAGTTTTTTCTATAAAAAACAAATATTTTTCATCAAAATTTTAAGTCGTCCTGTAAATATTTTTTATATTAATAAGTTATTTATATTCTTGCTAATGTTCTTAATAATAATTTCCTATTTTATATATTGTTTATTATTCCAACATCTCTATATAACACAATTTAGTATATTCGATAAAATCTAATTCTTAAAATTTACAAATCTTCTAAACATAAATTATTTTCATACTATATAGGTACTTTCATTTTTTTTACACTATAATAGATTCCTTTTACACTATAATAAATTTCTTTTACACTATAATAAATTCCATAAATAGAAACAGATTTATTTTTACTGTTTAAATCAATTTTTTTCACGAATAGTCTTAACATAAATCACTTTAATCCTTTACACATAATTTCATCAAAATAGTGTTCATCCTGTATAAGACTTCTAAATAATATATTTATAATTATATACTTACACCATTTTATTATCTAACAAAAAATATTATATTACTATTCACTTCTAACATTTCTATATCTTCTTTTATTTTTTTCCGATATAATTCTATGGAAAATATAAATAATGTTTTTCTTTTATATAATGTTTCACGTGAAACATTTTCCCAGAAATTTATTGGAAAAATATTTGTAAAAACACTGAAAGACATATATAATTAATTATATAAAGAAATTTATAAAGGAGGGGTTATATGAAAAATTTCACTAAAAAACTACTGTTTTTCACAACTCTATCAATAGTAACAATGGAAGGATATAATAAATATATTTCATACAAATCAAAAGAAGATTTGAAAGATTCCTCTGTTAATGGTGATTACTATGATTACAAATATGGAAATATTTATTACAAAAAAAGAGGTCATGGAAGTCCTCTTCTATTGATTCATGATTTAAATCCAATGGCATCATCAAAAGAATGGGACAAATTATCGGTGTTATTAGAAAAAAATCACACAGTTTATACCATTGATTTATTAGGTTGTGGTCTTTCTGATAAACCTAACTTAACATACACTACTTACTTCTATGTTCAGCTTATTAATTCTTTTATTAAAAATGTAATAAAAGAAGAAACAACTGTTGTAGCATCACACTTATCAAACACTGTAGTTACAATGGCTAACCAAATGGAACCAGATTTATTCACAAAACTATTTTTAATAAATCCAATATCTCCTGACTGTACTAGAGGTGATATAAATTTCATAGAAAAATTAAAGAAAAAACTTATAAACACTCCTATATTAGGAACTTTCATTTATAATATTACTTTTTCAAAAAAGAATATATTAAATGTTTTTAAAGAGGGTTATTTTTACGATTTTACAAAAATTGATCAATCATTACTTAACACTTACCACGCAAATTCACATATTGACAACTCTGCTGGAAAATATTTATATTCAAGTATGATATCTAATTATCTAGATGTTAACCTAAATAATGCATACGAGAATATTCAAACTGAAACAACAATTATTTCATCTCGAAATAATTTTGCTTCTAATGAAGAATTTAATACAATTGCTAATAAGAATGATCAAATTGATGTTATAACAATATCAAATTGTAAGCTTATGCCTCATTTAGAAAATCCAATTAAAATTTCAAAACTAATAAACAAATAAAAAATTTCGTTATAACAAAAAAATAGATACTTTCCTACAATATAGGGAGTATCTATTTTTATTAATACTACTTTTATAAAGGTTTTTTTGAAGGAACTCCTGCTTTACGAGGATATTTTTTTGGTGTTCCTTGTTTCTTTTCAATAATAATAAAACTTCTCTTATTATCATCAATTAAAAAATTATGAACATCAACTATTTTTCCACCTAATAAAAATACAGCGGATTTAGAACTTTCAACTTCTTCTAATACTTCTCCAGATTTATATGAAATAAATTTTCCACCTATTTTTACAAATGGAACGCAATATTCTGATAAAGTTGATAAATTAGCAACCGCTCTTGACACAACAACATCAAATTTTTCTCTGTATTCTTTGTTCATTGCCAAATCTTCTGCCCTAGCATGTACCGTATGGATTTTTTTTAATCCTAATCTATCAATCACCTCATCTATAAATAATATCCTTTTATTTAAAGAATCTGCTAAGCAAATTTCTATTTCAGGAAAAATAATCTTCAAAGGAATTCCCGGAAAACCTGCACCCGTTCCCATATCTAATATCTTAATATCTTTTTTTAAATTACAAACCTGAATCAATGAAATACTATCTATGAAATGTTTGGTTAATACTTCATCAAATTCCGTTATAGCTGTTAAATTCATAACTTTATTTTTTTCAATCAACATTTCATAAAACATGAACAACTGTTCTATTTGTTTTTCAGTGATTTCTATCTCGTATTGTTTTGCAAAATCATATAGTTTATCAAAATTATATTTCATATATTTTCTCCATTTATTCTATTCATTATTTCCATTTAATTGATAAAACAAATCTGGATTAGAATATTTAAGTTGCTCTAAATATACTAAAATTACTGAAATATCTGCTGGAGATACACCAGAAATTCTTGATGCTTGTCCAATTGAAATAGGTTGCAATTTATTTAATTTTTGAACAGATTCAATTCTTAGTCCTCCAATATTTGAATAATCAAAATTAGTAGGAAGTTTCTTTTTCTCTAATTTTTTAAAATGTTCAACCTGTTTAATTTGTCTTTTAATATATCCTTCATATTTAACATTAATTTCAACTTGATTTTTTACTTCTTCTGGCAAATTAGGTCTATCTGGATCTAACTCCGCTAAAGAATCATAATCTAATTCAGGTCTTCTCATTAAATCAGCTAATGAAACACCTGTATTAAGAGGAATACTATTGTGTTGCTCTAAAAATTGCTGAACTTTTTTATTTGCACCAATTTTTACCTCATTAATTCTTTCAATTTCTTCTTTAATCATTTTAGCTTTCTCTTTTACCCATTGATATCTATCTTCTGATAAAAGTCCAACACGATGACCATGCTCGGCTAAACGTAAATCAGCGTTATCCTGTCTTAGTAATAATCTATATTCAGCTCTAGATGTCATCATTCTATATGGTTCATGATTTTCTTTTGTTACAAGGTCATCTATTAATACACCAATATAAGCTTCAGATCTATCTAAAATTAATGGATTTTTATCTAAAAGTTTCATAGCTGCATTAATACCAGCGATAAGACCTTGGCATGCAGCTTCTTCATAACCTGAACTACCATTAAATTGACCACCACTAAATAATCCATGAACATTTTTAAATTCAAGAGAAGCATATAATTGATTAGGATTTATACAATCATACTCAATTGCATATGCATTTCTAACTATTTTAACATTTTCCATTCCTGGAACAGTTCTATACATTTCTAGTTGAACATCTTCAGGAAGCGATGAAGACATTCCTCCAACATACATTTCATTTGTATTCAATCCCTCTGGCTCAATAAAAATCTGATGTCTATTTTTATCCGCAAACTTAACAACTTTATCTTCTATTGATGGACAATATCTAGGACCAGTACCTTCGATTACACCAGAATACATTGGGGATCTATCCAAATTACCTCTTATAATTTCATGCGTTTTTTCATTTGTATAAGTTAACCAACATGAAATCTGGTCAATCTGAACATCTTCAGGATTTGTTGTAAAAGAAAATGGTACAACTTTTTCATCACCTAATTGTTCCTGCATCTTAGAAAAATCTAAACTTCTCTTATCAACACGTGCAGGGGTTCCAGTTTTAAATCTGTACATCTCAATCCCATGTTCTTTTAAAGAATCAGTTAAATGAGTAGCGGCTTGTAATCCATTAGGGCCTGTTTCATTTATATACTCACCCGTTAAACATCTAGCTCTTAAATAAGTACCTGTACATAAAACAGCAGCTCTACAATTATAGGTTGCACCTGTTACAGATTTTACACCCGTAATATTATTATTTTCATCTGTAATTATTTCGGAAATTTCAATCTGCTTAATAGTTAGGTTTTCTGTATTTTGTAAAGTTTTTCTCATTTCCATACTATAAGCTGCTTTATCAGCTTGTGCTCTTAACGAATGCACAGCAGGTCCTTTTGATTTATTCAACATCTTTGATTGGATAAATGTTTTATCTATATTTTTTCCCATCTCTCCACCGAGAGCATCAATTTCTCTTACTAAATGTCCCTTAGAACTTCCTCCGACATTAGGGTTACATGGCATAAGTGCAATACTGTCTACACTTACAGTAAAAATAATTGTTTTGAGTCCTAATCTAGCACACGCTAAAGCAGCCTCACATCCAGCATGTCCTGCTCCGACAACACACACATCATAATTTTCAATTATTGCAGGCATTTTCTTCCTTCTTTCTATTACTAAAAAATTCTATTAAAAAGTTTAATCTATAATATATAATTAATTTTTACTTTCAACTAAAATCAATTATTTATTTTCCCATACAAAACTTACTGAAGATTTCATTTACTAAATCTTCTTCTAAAGCTTCACCTATAATTGTTCCCAATGATTCATATGCATTCATTAAATCAATTGAGAAGAAATCTTCTGGCAAACCATTTTGAATACTATTTACTACTAATTCTAAACTTTCTTTTGCATCAATCAAAGCATTTTTATGTCTAACATTAGTAATCATCACTTCATCATTAAATGAAATTTCTCCATTAAAGAACATATTTTTAATAGTATTTTCTAAATCATTTATTCCAGTTTCTTCTTTTGCGGAAATTGATATAATTGGTTTATTGATGTATTTTTTTACATCTTCTACACCTGTTTTACTAGATAAATCTGATTTATTCAATAAAACAATTGCTTTTTTATCTTTAATTTGTTCAATAATAGCAAAATCATTTCCATCTAAATCCTTAGATGAATCAATTACATATATCACTAAATCTGCTCTTTCTATACAATCCTTTGCTTTATCGACACCAATTTTTTCAACAACATCCTCAGTATGTCTAATTCCAGCTGTATCTATAATATTTAAAGAAATACCATTTAAATTGATATTTTCTTCAAGCGTATCTCTCGTTGTTCCTTCAATATCAGTTACAATTGCTCTTTCTTCTCCTACTAAGATATTTAACAAAGATGATTTTCCCGCATTTGGTTTTCCAACAATTGCAGTTTTAATTCCTTCTTTAATTATTTTTCCATTATCAGCACTTTTAATCAAAGTCGTAATTTCATCTAAAATTCCATTAACAATATTATTTAGTTTTTCTGGATATCCATCTAAAGAAATATGTTCAGGATCATCAAGAGCCGTTTCAATAAATGCAATTTCATGAATTATCTTTTCTCTATTTTGAATAATATCATTTTTTACTGACCCCTTTAATTGACTCAATGAGCTATTTAATGCATACTCATTTTTTGAATTAATAATATCTATTACTGATTCTGCTTGAGATAAATCAATACGACCATTTAAAAAAGCTCTTTTCGTAAATTCCCCAGGTTCAGCAGGTCTTGCGCCATGTTTTAAGACAGTTTCAAGAATTCGCTTCATTACAAAAACTCCACCATGACAGTCAATTTCGACAGTATCTTCTTTTGTATATGAATTTGGTGCTCTCATAATCAATACCATAACCTCATCAATCATTTCTTCACCATCAAAAATATACCCATAATGAATAGTATGTGATTTAACTTTACTTAACAATTTATCATTGTTTTTTGATTTATATATTCTATCAATAATATCCATAGCATCTTGTCCACTAATACGAATAATACCAATACCTGATGGAGTCAATGCAGTCGCAATTGCAGCTATAGTGTCTGTCTTCATTTTATATTTACCTCTTATACATATTTTAAAAAAGGGTATCCTCTCGGATACCCATAAATTATTTTTTCAATGTAACAACTACGTGTCTATAAGGCTCATCACCTTCACTATGGGTTGTGACATAACGATCATTCTGTAATGCAGAATGAATAACTCTTCTTTCAAAAGGATTCATTGGTTCTAACTCAACCGCTCTATGTGTTCTTTTTACTTTGAAAGCGATATTTTTTGCTAAATTCTCCAATGTCGCCTTTCTTCTATTTCGATAATCTTCTGTATCAATTTTTACCTTATAATACTTATCTGCATTCTTGTTTACAGAAAGATTTGTCAAATACTGAAGTGCATCTAAAGTTTGACCTCTTTTTCCAATTAAAAGACCCATTTCGTCTCCCTTTAAATCAACATCGATTTGACTATTGATTTCATCAATATTAATGATTATATCAACCTTAAGATTCATCGCATCAAAAACGTCTGTAAGAAAACTTCTTACTCTATCTTCAACAGAACATTTTTTTCTTGCTTTGATTATAGCATTTTTACTTCCTAATCCTAAAAAACCTGTGCTTCCCTTCTCAATTACTTCATATTCAATTTGGTCACTTGTTGTTCCCAATTTAACTGAAGCTTCTGTTAATGCATCATTAAGTGTCTTTGCAGAAATCTCAATAAAATCCATCCTAACGCCCCCTATTATTTTCGGCTATTCCTCTCATTAAACTCTTGAACTGCATTTGCCTTTGCAGCTAATGAACCTGGTTTAATATCTCTTTTTTTAGAACTAGCTTCTTCAATTTTTTCATTATCTATGCCGCTAATATCAGCTTTAGCTTTAATACCACGTGTATTTAAATGAGCTGCTTTATTTATCTGATTCTCATAAATACCCATTTTTTCACGTTGTTTTTTTAACTTCAACTCGTTTTGCTTTATAATATCATCAATATCGATTTTTTCAAAATGTTTATTGATAAATATCTGTTGAATAACCCTAACAAGTCCACTTGTTGCCCAATAAATACCTAATCCTGAAGGAACAGAGAATGTCATAACTACAGAAACTAAAGGTAAAATATTGTTCATTGTTTTCATCTGTGTAGCAACTTGTTCACTTCCATTATCAGGTTGTGGCATCATCTTAACATTAAGATACTGGAATAGACCTGACAAAATTGGAATAAGTAAAGCAACAAAAACTACCAAATATGATTTATTAGCCATTGCAGCCTTTATTGAAGTCATTGGTGAATCAGAAATATTTACACCTAAAAAGTAATTATATTGTTTTATGCTATGCACTGTAGAATCGATACTACTGTGAAGCTTTGGAAATTTATCATAAACAATTTTCCATCCATCTTGTGGAAGCTTATATAATACATCGACAATATAATTATTAATAACACTTTGATGCTTATCAGAAAAATCTACACTCACAGATAGTTTTTGAGAAGAAACAATGCTCTTCATTATTCCTCTGTAACCTTCTGTCGCAGTAATTCCGTTAACTACACCATCAAATGATGATCTTACACTTGTAATATACGCAGGTACTCTTGAGAAAACCTGATACAATGAAAGTAAAATTGGGAACTGAATTAAAATTTGAACACAAGATCCCGCAGGTGAAACACCATATTTTTTATATACTAGAGATGTTTCTTGCTGCATTGCAGCTACTGATTGTTGATCTCTTTTTCCCTCATACTTCTTTCTAATAGCTGTTAATTCAGGTTGCATTTTCTGTGAAAACATAGAAAACTTCTGTTGTTTCAATGTTAAAGGAAACAACATTCCTAAAATAACAATAGTTAATAAAATGATACTAATACCAATATTTTCAATTCCTGTTACAGTCTTAACTCCTAGATAAATCTTATCCAAAATCCATCCTAATAATCTAGCAATAGGTCCTAAGATTGCAACTGAATTTGCTGTTAATAAAATATCAGCCATAAAACCTAAACCCTCCGTTATGGAACAGGATCATATCCCCCTTTCGAAAAGGGATTACATCTTAATATTCTCCACAAGGCTAATAATCCGCCCTTTAAGGCACCATACTTTTCAATTGCTTCTAATGCATAAGTCGAACAAGTAGGATAATACGGACATTTAGTCCTTTTTAATGGAGAAAAATATTTTCTATAAATTTTAATCAAAAAAATAAATACTTTTTTCATTGTTCCATCTTCTTAAATTTATTTGTTTTCAAGTTCAATAATTCCATGAAGATTTGCAAGATGTAGCAACGCACTTTCAACTTGTGCATAACTAATTTCTTTTGCACTTACCCTTGCAACAACTACAATGTCTAAACCACTATTAAACATTTCTTCGTGTAGTCTATATGATTCTCTAATTAATCTCGTTAAATGATGTCTAATAACACTATTTCCAACTTTTTTACTTACTGAAATGCCAACCCTATTTTTTTCATTTAAATTATTTTTTAAAACATACATAACAAGGTATCGATTGGCATATGATTTTCCTTGACTATATACCTTTTGAAATTCTCTGTTTTTCTTCAATGATTCTGAAAATTTCATAATAATATTCCTTACTTATAATATTATAAAGAAGAAAAGACCACAATGATGTGGCCTAAGCTGATAATTTTTTTCTTCCTTTTAATCTTCTTGCAGCCAATACTTTTCTACCGCTTGCAGTACTCATTCTTTTTCTAAATCCGTGTACTTTAGATCTCTGTCTTTTCTTTGGTTGGAATGTCATCTTCATTTATATCCACCTCCTTAACGTTAAAAAACATCACTTCAATTATATCAAAAAAACACTTCAAGTCAAGCAATTATCACGAATTTCATTTCTTAAATTTATATAAATTTTCAACATTCTGTGGATATTTTTTTTGTTGATTTTTTTATAACTATTTTTTTATTCTTTTTTTGTGTATAATTTCTACTCTTTTTTTCTCTTTCAACATACTTTTCAAGATTATCTACTTATCCACATTTTGTGTGTGGATAAGTAGTGTAATGCCTTATTTTTCAGGGTTTCCATTTGTGTTTATATCTATTTTTTCTCTCTTTTCAGTTTCTATTTATCCATACCAAGTTGATATCCCCTCTACTTATCCACATTTTGTTCATAACTTGTGGATATCCCGTTTATTTATTCTTGATAACCTAATTTTTTTATTTTTTTTACCGATAATAATATTTTTTACATTGAATTACTTCTTCAAATAGTGTACTATTATACTTGTAGGATTGTGGAAAAGTGTTCATTTTTTTAAAAATGGCATATATTATCCACTTTCATCTATATTATTTGCAAGAAGTATACATATTATTTTTCAAATAATATGTGACTTTTGTTTGTGTACCCTAAAATTATATTTTATTAACATTTTTTAGGATCAACATTGAATTTATTAGATTTGGAGAATTACAATGGACAAAATATTAGACAAATGGAATGAAATATTAAATACCGTTAAAAGTGAATATGACATTAGTGATGTTTCTTTTGATACATGGTTACGTCCTTTAGAGCCATACGGAATAATGGATAATACATTATACATTTTGGTACCTTCTGAACCAATGGCCTTAGGATATATTTCAAAAAAATATCATTTACCTCTAAAGACTATTATTGCAGAGGCAACTGGTACAGTTTTTGAAGTTAAATTCATTTTACCTGAACAAGCGTCACAAATTAATCCAGCTTCTAAGGTAGCAAAACCAATTAAAAATAATGTATCAATAGAGAGTTCCAACCTTAATCCAAACTATACATTCGATACCTTTGTTGTAGGTAATAACAATAGATTTGCTCAGTCAGCCTCTCTTGCAGTCGCTGAATCTCCAGGTGAAGCATACAATCCACTGTACATTTATGGTGGTCCAGGATTAGGTAAAACTCACTTAATGCATTCTATTGGTCATTTTATTTTGGAAAAAAATCCAACTACAAAAGTTCTCTACGTAACATCTGAAGAGTTTACAAATGAAGTTATCGAATCAATTCGTAATGGTAATGCTTCTTCAATGACAAAATTTAGAGACAAATATCGTAAAGTTGATGTTTTAATGATTGATGATATCCAATTCATCATAGGAAAAGAAAGTACTCAGGAAGAATTTTTCCACACTTTTAATGCTTTACAAACACAAGGTAAACAAATTATTTTAACATCAGATAAACCTCCAAAAGAAATGGAGACTTTAGAAGAGCGAATTCGTTCTCGATTTGAGTGGGGATTAATGGCTGATATTGGAACCCCTGACTATGAGACACGTATGGCTATTTTAAGAAAAAAAGCCACAAACGATAATTTCAATATCAACGATGAAATATTAAATTTTATCGCTAATAATATAAAATCCAACGTTCGTGAATTAGAAGGAGCATTAAATAAACTCCTCGCTTATAACAATTTGGTTCACGAAGAAATTACTATGGATATTGCTCAAAAAGAATTACAAAATATTATTACTCCAGATAAACCTAAAGAAATAACTCCACAGTTAATAATAGAAATTGTTGCTGAGCATTTCCAAATTTCATTAGATCAAATGATTTCTAAAAGTAGAAGTAGCGATATTGCTAAACCAAGACAAATTGCAATGTATTTGTGTAAAAACATGACAGACATTCCTCTTGATACTATTGGATCATTACTTGGAGGTCGTGACCATTCTACTATAATACATGGTATTAAAAAAATTACAGAAGAATATGACTCTAATGAAAATATACGTAATACTATTGAAACAATTAAAAAGAAAATAAATCCAAATTAGTTAATAATGATAGCTGATTAAAAACACATTTATATAGAAGAAACTCATACCAAACTGTAGTTTTAATATATTAGACAGATTTTAATAACAAGGTTATCAAGATGTTTTTAACTTTTCCACGTTTATGAGAGGTTGATAGCCCTTGATAATATGGATAACTTTTATGTTTTTCCACGAGTTTGTGAATTTTCTCTTCTTTTATTCACATTCTTTCCCTGTCTAATCCTCAACCTTTTAACACACTTATACAGTTACTTTTAATCTTCTAAATGGCGGTTTTATCATATTTTTACGACTTATTAACTTATTAACAACCCCTAAGAAGATTACTACGGATTTTTTATATATTTTATTTATTTTACGCGGGAGGCACTCACATGAAATTTATTTGTTCTAAATCAAACCTTTACAATGGCGTTAAAACTGTACAAAGAGCAGTTCCTACTAGAACAACTATGCCTATACTAGAATGTATCCTAATCGATGCAACAACAAATGAGATAAAACTAACTGCTAACGATACTGAACTTGGCATCGAAACAATAATCGAAGGCGAAGTTCAAGAACATGGTATTATTGCTTTAAACTCTTCTATTTTTTCTAACATCGTAAGTAAATTACCAGACAACATGGTAACAATCGAAACAGATGAGAATTTTAAAGCTCATATCAGTTGTGAAAAAGCAAAGTTTGATATTCTAGGTAAATCTGGAGATGATTTTTCATATTTACCTTTTATCGAGAAATCTCAAGGAATTACTATTTCTCAATTTTCTTTGCGAGACGTAATAGAAAGAACATCTTTTGCTATTGCAAACGATGATAACAACAAGTTAATGACAGGTGAATTATTCAAAATTAACGAAAACAATCTTGAGGTTGTGGCTCTTGATGGGCATAGAATTGCTGTTCGCTATATCGAACTAAAAGAGAGTTACTCACCTAGAGAGTTAATAGTCCCTGGAAAAACCCTAAAAGAAATTAAAAATATTATTCCAGGAAATGTAGATGATAATGTATTCATCTATAATACATCTAACCACATTGTTTTTGAATTTGATAAAACCACTGTAGTTTCACGTTTGATAGAAGGCGATTACTTTAAAATTGATTCTATGCTATCAACAGACTACGAAACTAAAGTTCAAATAAACAAAAAAGAGCTTTATGAAAGTATAGATAGAGCAACTCTTCTTGTAAAAGAAAGTGATAAGAAGCCAATCATCATGAATATTACAGATTCAAACATGGAAGTTAAAATCAATTCATACATTGGTTCAATGGATGAAAATATTGACATCGAAAAAGATGGAAGAGATATCATGATAGGATTCAATCCTAAATTCTTCACAGATGCATTAAAAGCAATTGATGAAGAGAATATTAATTTATATATGATTAACCCTAAGGCACCTTGTTTCATCAAAGATGACAATGGAACATTTATTTATTTAATTTTACCAGTAAATTTTAATGCAATAGCAAATTAGGAGAAAAAATGATAGAAATTACAATAAAAGAATCAGAAGAATACATAAAATTAGGTCAAGCTTTAAAAAAAGCAGGTTTAGTTGATTCTGGTGTAGATGCAAAAATGGTCATTGTTGACGGTTTAGTTCAAGTTAATGGTCAGGTAGACACTAGACGTGGAAAAAAACTATATGATGGTGATGAAGTAACCTTTGACGGTGAAATTATAAAAATAAAAAAATGATAATTAAATCTATTGAATTGTCAAATTTTAGAAATTATGAAACGTTGCATTTAAGGTTAGATAAGGGGACTAATATTTTTTTTGGTGATAATGCTCAAGGAAAGACAAATATTTTGGAGTCGGCCTATCTTTCCGCAACAACAAAATCACATAGGGGAAGCAAAGATAAAGAGTTAATTCGGTTTAACAACAATGAAGCACACATCAGAACTGAATTGATAAAAAAGGGCAATCCTTATAGAATAGACATTCACTTGAAAAAGAATCACAGCAAAGGAATTGCTTTAAATCAAATTCCAATAAAAAAAGCAAGTGAGTTGTATGGAATAATCAATATGGTCTTTTTTTCTCCAGAAGATTTAAATATCATTAAAAACGGTCCAGCAGCAAGGAGACGCTTCATTGATGGTGAATTATCTCAGTTAGACAAGATTTATATGGCAAATTTGTCTAAATATAATAAAATCTTAATGCAAAGAAATAAATTACTCAAAGAAATTTATTTTAATCCACAACTCAAAGATACTTTGGATATATGGGATATGCAACTTGTCAATTGTGGTAATGAAATTATAAAGCGAAGAAAAGAATTTATATATCGCTTAGGAGAAGTTTTGTCTAAAATTCATAATAATATTTCAGGTAATAAAGAAAAGCTTGAAATATTTTATGAAGAGGATGTTACGTGTGAGCAATTTGAAGAAAAGTTATTAAAGAATCAGTCGAAGGATTTAAAATTTCAACAGACATCAGTTGGTCCACATAGGGATGATATTTCTTTTGCAATAAATGGAATTGATGTTAGAAAATATGGTTCACAAGGACAACAAAGAACAGTTGCGTTGTCGCTAAAATTAGCCGAGATAAAACTTGTTGAAGAATGTGTAAACGACACTCCAATACTATTATTAGATGACGTTTTATCGGAATTAGACAGCAATAGACAGAATTATTTATTAAACAGTATTAGTAATATACAGACTCTTATCACTTGTACTGGCGTAGAAGAGTTTGTTAGAAATAGATTTGAAATTAATAAAATTTTTAAAGTTTCAGATGGGAAAGTTGAAGAACTAGAAAATTTGGAATTGAATAAAAAAACAAATTAAACTCAAGATTAGGAGGCAGTTCATGAGTGAAGAAATAAACAAAAATCAGGAATATGGTGCCGATCAGATTCAAATTCTAGAAGGATTAGAAGCTGTAAGAAAAAGACCAGGAATGTACATTGGTAGTACATCAGAGAGAGGTTTACACCATCTGGTTTATGAAATTGTTGATAATGCCGTAGATGAAGCTTTAGCTGGATATTGTAATTCTATACAAGTCGTAGTTGAAGAGGATAATTCAATAACAGTTATCGATAATGGTAGAGGAATTCCAGTTGGAACCAATCATAAAGCAAATAAATCAGCATTAGAAGTAGTGTTTACTGTTCTCCATGCTGGAGGAAAATTTGGTGGAGGAGGCTATAAGGTCTCAGGTGGATTACATGGTGTAGGTGCATCCGTTGTAAACGCTCTATCAAATAGTCTAGAGGTTGAAGTCGCAAGAGATGGAAAAATTTATAGACAAACATATAAACGTGGTGTGCCAGATGGAACAGTGGAAATTGTTGGTGAATGTGACAAAGATAAACATGGAACAAAAGTTCATTTTTTACCAGACAACACAATTTTCGAAGTAACTGAATTTAAATATGACACATTAAAACAAAGATTAAGAGAAACTGCTTTTTTAACAAAGGGATTAAAAATAACATTAATTGATACTCGAGAAAACTCTAAACATAATCATGTTTTCCATTATGCTGGAGGAATAAAAGAGTTTGTTGAATATTTGAATCGTGGTAAAGAAGCTTTGTATGATGAGGTTATTTATTGCGAAGGAAAAAGAAATAATGTTTACGTTGAAGTAGCTATGCAGCACAATGAATCATATAATGATTCTGCCTACAGTTTTGTTAATAATATTATTACTCCAGAAGGTGGTACACATTTAACAGGTTTTAGAAATGCTATTACTAAAACTTTTAATAATTATGCAAAAGCTAATAAATTAATTAAAGAAAATGATCAGCCGTTGAACGGAGAAGATATTAGAGAAGGATTAACTGCTATTATCAGTGTCAAAATCGAAGAGCCTCAATTCGAGGGACAAACTAAACAAAAACTTGGTAATAGTGAAGCTAGAGGAGCGGTTGACTCAATTGTTAGTGAGCAGTTAACATATTTCTTAGAGCAAAACCCAGATGTAGCTAAGCAAATTATTTCTAAATCAGTTTTAGCGCAAAGAGCAAGGGAGGCTGCGCGTTCTGCAAGAGAAGCGACAAGAAGAAAATCTGCATTAGAAAACACATCGTTACCAGGAAAATTAGCAGATTGTTCTGACAAAGATCCTAAAAATTGTGAAATTTTCATAGTTGAGGGAGATTCAGCCGGAGGTTCTGCAAAAGTTGCAAGAAGTCGTGCAACACAAGCAATTTTGCCTTTAAGAGGTAAAATATTAAACGTTGAAAAAGCAAGACCGGATAAAATTTTTAACAACGAGGAAATAAGATCAATGATAACTGCATTTGGTACGGGAATACTAGATGACTTTGATCTTTCAAAATTACGTTATGATAAAATAATTATTATGACTGATGCCGATGTTGATGGCGCTCATATTGAGACATTGATGTTAACGTTTTTATATAGATTTATGCCAGAACTAATTAAAGAAGGACATGTTTATTTAGCAACACCACCACTTTATAAAATCGAAAAGAATAAAAAAGTTTGGTATGCTTACAGCGATGAAGAATTAAATAAAATTATAAATGAGATCGGTAGAGATCAAAACAATAAGATTCAGCGTTACAAAGGTTTAGGAGAAATGGATGCAGAACAGTTATGGGAGACTACAATGGATCCTGCAAACAGAATTCTTAAACGAGTAACAATGGATGATGAGTCAGCTTCAGAAGTTGATGTTACATTTACTACACTCATGGGTGACAAAGTAGAGCCAAGAAGAGAATTCATAGAAACAAATGCAAAATATGTGCAAAATTTAGATATTTAAGGAGGATTAAGTTTAAATGGATGACAAAATTTTTGACCAAATACTTCATGTTGATTTAAAGAAAACGATGGAGACCTCCTATATAGATTATGCTATGAGCGTAATTGCTTCTAGAGCATTACCAGATGTAAGAGATGGATTAAAACCTGTTCAAAGAAGAGTTTTATATTCAATGATTGAGTTGAATAATACACCAGATAAACCTCATAGAAAATCAGCTCGTATCGTTGGTGATACTATGGGTAAATACCATCCACATGGTGATAGTTCGATTTATGGAGCTTTAGTAAACATGGCTCAACAATGGTCGACAAGATATCCATTGGTAGATGGACATGGTAATTTCGGATCAGTGGACGGTGATGGCGCAGCTGCGATGCGTTATACGGAAGCAAGATTAAGCAAAATTTCAATCAAAATGATTGAAGATATAAACAAAGATACAGTAGATTTTACTCCAAACTTTGATGAAACAGAGAAAGAGCCAGCTGTTTTACCATCAAGATTTCCAAACTTATTAGTTAACGGAACAACAGGTATTGCAGTAGGTATGGCTACAAATATACCTCCTCACAATTTAGGAGAAGTTATCGATGCCGTTGTAAAGATTATTGATGATGACATTGAAAACAAAGAAACAACGATAGATGATTTAATTCAAATTGTAAAAGGTCCTGATTTTCCAACAGGTGGTACTATTTTAGGAACAGCAGGTATCAATGAAGCATATAGAACAGGACGAGGCAAAATAAAAGTTAGAGCTGTTACTGATATAGAACCAATGCATGCTGGAAAAAATAGAATTGTAGTAACAGAATTACCATATCTTGTAAATAAAGCTAGATTGATTGAGAAAATAGCTGAATTGGTAAAATTAAAAAGGGTTGAGGGAATCACAGCTCTTCGTGATGAATCAGACAGAGAAGGTATGCGTATAGCAATTGAATTGAAAAATGGAGTGAATCCATCTGTGATATTAAATCAATTGTATAAACATACACAATTACAAGATACATTTGGTGTAATTAACTTAGCATTAGTGAATAATGAGCCAAAAATCTTAAATTTAAAAGAATTATTAGAGTATTATCTTGAACATCAAAAAGATGTAATTACAAGACGTACAAAGTATGATTTGAACAAAGCAGAAGAGCGTGCCCACATTTTAAAAGGTTTAATTATAGCGTTAGATAATATCGATGAAGTAATTCAAATTATCAGAAGTAGCAAAACAACAGCTGAAGCAAAAGGAAGATTAATTGATAGATTTGAATTATCAGAAGCTCAATCACAAGCAATAGTTGATATGAGATTGCGTGCTCTTACAGGTTTAGAGCGTGAAAAAATTGAAGCAGAGTATCAGCAATTAATGGAAAAAATAGCAGAATTAAAAGCAATTTTAGCTGATGAAAACAAATTATTGACAGTAATTAAAGAAGAAATTATAGCTATTAAAGAAAAATTCGCAGATGAGAGAAGAACTCAAATTGGCTATGATGAATATGATATGTCAATGGAAGATTTAATTCCAGAAAAGAATACAGTTATCACAATGACAAAAGTTGGATATATTAAGAGAATGGATATAGATAACTTTAAAGCACAGCATAGAGGCGGTAAAGGTATAAAAGGAATGGAAACAATTGATGGTGATTATATCGATGAAATGATGATGACAACATCTCACCATTACTTAATGTTCTTTACTAATGCTGGACGTGTTTATAGAATTAAAGCATACGAAATACCAGAGGCAAGTAGAACAGCCAGAGGAACAGCTATAATCAATCTAATACCATTGCAAGCTGATGAAAAGATAACTGCTATGATACCAATTAAAGAGTATAACAAAGACCAGTATTTATTCATGGCAACTAAGAATGGTATTGTTAAGAAGACATCAGTTTGTGATTATGAAAACATTAGAAAAAATGGATTAGCAGCGATTAAATTGCGTGATGACGACGAATTAATCGAAGTTAAGATAACAAGTGATGAAAATGAAATAATGTTGTTTACTAAATTTGGTCAGTGTATTAAGTTTAGAGAGGCTGATGTAAGAACAACAGGTAGAACTACAATGGGTGTTATAGGTATGAACTTATCAGATGGTGATGAAGTAATAGCTATGCAAATAGATACACAAGGTGATGCTCTGTTAATAGTATCTGAAAATGGTATCGGAAAATGTACATTAATGAACGAATTTACTCCACAGAATCGTGGTGGAAAAGGCGTTAAATGCTACAAGATTACAGAAAAAACAGGTTGCCTTGTAGGTGTAAAAGCAGTAACCGCTGAAAATGAAGTAATGCTTATAACAACTGAAGGAATTATCATCAGAATAAAAGTTGCAGATACTGCACTTTCAGGCAGAGTAACATCTGGAGTTAAACTAATAGATCTAGATGAAAATGTTAAGGTAGCAAGTGTTGCAAAAGTTAGAGAAGATAAGAGTCTAATGGATGAAGAAGATAATCCAGAAGAAGAATAAGATCATTTATAGGATTGTTGTAAATTATATAAAAAATAAATGCAAGTGCACAAAACTTAAAAAAGATAGATATTTAGAAGTATGATATATATGGTTAAAATCCAAATGATATTAGATATTGTTTACAGATTATATATTTTATATGTTTATCATTATATATACAAACAAATATAATACATATATTAATAATTATCATATATATCATGCGTATTTTGAAATTTAGTATATAACTATCATGCATTAATTTATGTATAGAATTTTCAACTATAAAAATGGTTTTATACACAAGTAATATTTAAAAGATTATTATAATTGAATACGGTTAAAAGATAAATAGAGAGTAATCAAATTTAGAATGTCCGCTATATTTTGATTATACTCTCTATTTTTTTTAAAAAGAATAATATTATGAAAAGAAAAAGAATTTATGAAAAGGAATAAAATAAATATTATGAAAATGAAATATAAAATGAAATAAAAATAAAAAATAAAATAAAAAATATAATAAAAATAAAAACTGAAATAAAAATTGAAATAAAAATATAAAATAAAATATAAATAAAAATTGAAATAAAAATATAAAATAAAATATAAAAAACATAAATAAATTCAAGGATTATATTATGATTTACGTCATATATTTAAGTCTTATATAAAAAAAAGACAAAAAAATACTCATTAATATAGTAAATAAGTAAAGAAATTTGTAACCTTAAAATAGTAAAAAATAAAAATTATAATAATTATAATAAATATAATAAAAAAAATAAAAAAAAATAAAAAACACTATTGACAAATAGATAATCTTTTAGTAGAATAATTTATGCGTCATGCAGAGAAAATAATTTATTATAAAGAATTCGGAGAAGTACTCAAGAGGCCGAAGAGGTGCCCCTGCTAAGGGTATAGGTCGGGTGACCGGCGCGAGGGTTCGAATCCCTCCTTCTCCGCTTCAAAAAAATAAATTAAAAAAAGTGTTGACAAAACATTGAAAGCATGATATATTATAAAAGCTGTAAGGCACGACATAATAAAGTGTCGATTGACTTAAAAGCGACAAACTTTGATAACTAAATAGTGAAAAACCTTGAAAGATTCTAAAGAGAATTATTCAAGTAATCAAAAGATTACACGAACAGCATCAAAAAAGATGCACCTTTAAAACAGTAACAAGGAAATTAGCCA